>JAESFN010000118.1_pt1 | contig 139675 bp, 129 predicted proteins | sample 9269411 | NCBI WGS metagenome assembly JAESFN01 (sample SAMN14505399, study PRJNA617100) | algae metagenome | isolation source: Iphinoe sp. HA4291-MV1 and co-occurring heterotrophs from trail next to... | place: USA: Maunawili Falls, Hawaii | collected 2009-07-25
GCCACGCCCAACGTCTCATAGGGATTGGCCATGCGGTCTCACGTTCGCGTTTCGACTGGAGGCGAGTTCAGTTGCGGCGCCGTTGCGCGCCGAACACGAGGCTGGACTCTATGCCCCAGCCCGGGCGGCCTCCTCGATCAAGGCGACCACCTCGTTCGGCATCGATGCGAGCGAGGCGTGGCTGGCCTCCAACGTGATTACCTTTTTCGCGCCCAGGCGGCCGGACATCCACTTCTGGTTCTCCGGGGAGATCATCCGGTCCTGGCTGGAGATTTGATACCAGGACGGCTTCTTCTTCCAGGCCGGTGCCGTGATCGTGTTCTCGAAGGTGCTGGCGACGGGTGCTTTCTGCGTCACCGCCATCACCAAAGCTTCCTCCGGCGTCAAATCCTGGCAGAAGCTCTCATGGAACTTGTCCCGCTTGATCCAGAGATACCCATCGCTGTCGGGTGCGAGGTTCGCCGCAGCCGCCGGAGGGTTCTTCGCCGTGATGCCGCCGGGGCTCTCGCCGGCATCGGGTGCGAACGCGGCAATGTAGACCAGGCCCATCACGTTCGGCTGGTCGCCGGCTTCGGTGATCACCGCGCCACCGTACGAATGGCCAACCAGCAGCACCGGCCCTTTTTGCTGCGCAACCATCTTGCGCGTTCTGTCGGCATCATTGGCCAGCGAAGTCAGCGGCATTTCGACAGCGGCGACGGATTGATATCCCTTTCGCGCCAGTCCGACGATGACCTTGCTCCAATGGGCTGCGCCGCCCCAAAATCCATGCACCAAGACGATGTTCGGTGTGTTTGGCATGTCTGCGTCTCCCGATTTCCCAATTTTGGGTAGCCGGCGAGGCCGCGGGCGAAGGTCGGGGACCTGTCCGCGGCTTTCCGAGGCCAGACTAGCATTAGTGCCGCGTCGGAGCACCCTACCTAGGCGGCCATCGGCTGAGGCTCGTTCCGAGCTTGGGTCTTTGCTTTGTCGTGCGCCACAATTGGAAACTCGCTTAACCCCGTTGTCCGCAAGGTTGGGGCGCGCGGCTCAGTCGGTCGCAAAGCAATAGACGAATCCATGGCCAAAGCCCGATGATTTTCGTCTTCACCGTTTGTTGATGGCGCGGCGTCGGGAGGGGGCCAAGGGCCGCGTCAGTTCTCGTCCATCTTGAGGGCGGCGATGAAGGCCTCCTGCGGGATCTCGACCTTGCCGAACTCGCGCATCTTCTTCTTGCCGGCCTTCTGCTTCTCGAGCAGCTTGCGCTTTCTCGTGATGTCGCCGCCGTAGCACTTGGCGATCACGTCCTTCCTCAACGCGCGGATGGTCTCGCGGGCGATGATGCGGCCGCCGATCGCGGCCTGGATCGGAATCTGGAAGAGGTGCGGCGGGATCAGCTCCTTGAGCTTCTCGCACATGACGCGGCCCCGCTGCTCGGCGCGGGCGCGGTGGACGATGATCGACAGCGCATCGACCGGCTCGTTGTTGACCAGGATCGACATCTTGACGAGGTCGTTCTCCTCGTAGCCGATCATACGGTAGTCGAAGGAGGCGTAGCCGCGGCTGACGCTCTTCAGGCGGTCGTAGAAGTCGAAGACGACCTCGTTCAGCGGCAGATCGTAGACCAGCATGGCGCGGGTGCCGGCGTAGGTGAGGTTCTTCTGGCGGCCGCGGCGGTCCTGGCACAGCTTGAGGACGGCGCCCAGATACTCGTCGGGCACCAGGATGGTCGCCTCGATCCACGGCTCCTCGATGTGATCGATCCTGCTCGCGTCCGGCATGTCGGCCGGATTGTGCAACTCGGTCACCGAGCCGTCGTTGATGTGGATGTGATAGATGACGCTCGGCGCGGTGGTGATGAGCTCCATCCCGAACTCGCGCTCGAGGCGCTCGGTGATGATCTCGAGGTGGAGCAGGCCGAGGAAGCCGCAACGGAAGCCGAAGCCCAGAGCGGCCGAGGTCTCCATCTCGTAGGAGAAGCTGGCGTCGTTGAGGCGCAGTCGGCCCATCGCCTCGCGCAGGTCCTCGAAGTCGGCGGCGTCGACCGGGAACAGCCCGCAGAACACCACCGGCTGCACCGGCTTGAAGCCGGGCAACGGCTCGGGCGTCGGGTTCTTCTCGTCGGTCACGGTGTCGCCGACGCGGGTGTCGGCGACCTGCTTGATGGCGGCGGTGAAGAAGCCGACCTCGCCCGGTCCGAGCGAGGGGAGCATCTCCTGCTTGGGGCGGAAGATGCCGACGCGCTCGACCTGGTAGCCGGCGCCGGACGACATCAGGCGGATGCGCTGGCCCTTCTTGAGGGTGCCGTCGATGATGCGCACGAGCACGATGACGCCGAGGTAGGCGTCGTACCAGCTATCGATGAGGAGCGCCTTGAGCGGTTTTTTGGCGTCACCCTTGGGGGCGGGGAGGCGCTCGACGATGGCGGCGAGCACGGCCTCGACGTTCTGGCCGGTCTTGGCGGAGATCGGCACGGCGTCGCTGGCGTCGAGGCCGATCACGTCCTCGATCTGCTGCTTGACGCGGTCGGCGTCGGCGGAGGGCAGGTCGACCTTGTTGAGGACGGGCAGGATCTCGAGCTCGTTGTCGAGGGCCTGGTAGACGTTGGCGAGGGTCTGGGCCTCGACGCCCTGGCTGGCGTCGACCACCAGCACGGCGCCCTCGCAGGCGGCGAGCGAGCGGGAGACCTCGTAGGCGAAATCGACGTGGCCTGGCGTGTCCATCAGGTTGAGCTGATAGGTCTTGCCGTCCGCGTGGCGGTAATCGAGGCGCACGGTCTGGGCCTTGATGGTGATACCGCGCTCGCGCTCGATGTCCATGGAATCGAGGATCTGCTCCTTCATGTCGCGGTCGGCGACGTTGCCGCAGAGCTGGATCATGCGGTCGGACAGGGTCGACTTGCCGTGGTCGATGTGGGCAATGATGGAGAAATTGCGGATCAGGGATGTGTCGGTCATGCGCGGCTAGATAGCATCGAGATACCGCAGCGCAAAGGGCAGCCTCGGGGCATCGCGTCGCGGTGCGGCCGGAGAGGGTTAAATGATGGCGTGGCGGACCCTGGCCGAGACCCATTCGCTGACGATCACGGTGGCCAGGATGGCGACCAGGATGACCGTCACCTGCGGCCAGGCCAGGGTGGACAGGGACGATTCGAGCTGCAACCCGATGCCGCCGGCGCCGACCAGGCCCAAAATGGTCGATTCGCGGATGTTGATGTCCCAGCGGAACACGGTGATGCCGGCGAAGGCCGGCGCAATCTGCGGCAGGATCGCGTAGTCGATGACCTGCCAGCGCGAGGCGCCAGTGGCAGTGACGGCCTCGACCTGGGATTCGTCGATCTCCTCGATCGCCTCGTACAAGAGCTTGCCGATGAAGCCGATCGAGCGCAGCGCGATGGCGAAGATGCCGGCGAGCTGGCCAGGGCCGATGATGGCGACCAGCAGCAGGCCCCAGATCAGGCCGTTGATCGAGCGCGAGGCGACGATGACCAGCATCGCCAGCGGACGCACGACGGTGAGGCTGGGGGTGGTGTTGCGGGCGGCGAGGAAGGCGACCGGCGTGGCGAAGACGACGGCCAGCAGGGTGCCCAGCGTCGCGATGTTGATGGTCTCCCACAGCGGCCACCAGAGTTGGTTCATATAGCTCCAGCGGGGCGGCCACATGCGCGAGAGAATGTCTGCGCCCTGGCGGGGGGCATCGGCGACGAAGGCCCAGATGGTATCGATCGTCATGACCTGCCAGGCGGCGACGGTGATGGCGGCGAGCAGCAGCCAGCCGCCCCACAGGGCCAGGCGGGCCTTGGGCGTGCGGTGCTGCCACTCGGGGCCGGCGGCGGTGGCGGTGACCGGCATCACTGCACCCGCTTGCGGACGTGGCTCGAGACGTACTCGGTCGCCAGCACGATGATGATGATGATGATCAGGATCGCGGCGGCCGAATCGTACTCGTAGCGGTCCATGGCGGTGTTGAGGGTGGCGCCAATGCCGCCGGCGCCGACGATGCCGACGACCGCGGACTCGCGGAAGTTGATGTCGAAGCGGTAGAGGGAGAGTCCGATCAGGCGCGGCATCACCTGGGGTTGGATGCCGTAGTTGAGGACCTGCCACCAGCCCGCCCCGGTGGCGCGGACGGCCTCGGCCTGAGCCTCGTCGATGTCCTCGATGTCCTCGGCGAGCAGCTTGGACAGGAAGCCGACGGTGGCCAGTGTGAGGGTGAGGAAGCCGGCGAAGGTGCCGAAGCCGAACATCGCGACGAAGAAGATGGCGATCAAGATCTCCTGAAACGTGCGGGCGAGCGCGATGACCGTGCGACAGACGTAGTAGACCGGGCGCGGGGCGATGTTGCGGGCGGCGCCGAGGCCGAAGGGCACCGACAGGGCGATGCCGGCGACGGTGGCGCACACCGTCATGGTCAGGCTTTCCTGGAGGCCGATGGCGATGTCGTCCCAGCGCGAGATGAAGTTGGGGTGGAAAAAGCCCTGGATGAACCGCCAGCCGCGGCTCAGGCCCTCCCACACGCGCACCCAGTTCACCTGGAGCGAGGCCAGCGCCAGGACGAGGTAGAGGAGGCCGCCGCCGTAGATCAGCCAGCGCAGGCGCGCATCGGCGATGAGTGGCGGCCGCCGCCAGGTGCGCGATGGCGTGCCCGCGGCGGCCCGGCCCGTCATGCGCCGACCTCGAGGGTGTGACCGGCGGTGCGGTTGGGGGATTGCTCCTCGTCGTCCTCATCCTTGCGGGTGAGCTGGGTCCAGTCCTCCTCGCCGTAGATCTCGACCAGCACGTCCGTGGTGAGGCCGGAGGGCGGGCCGTCGTAGACGACGACGCCGGCACGCAGCCCGATGATGCGCCCGACGAAGAGCTGGGCCAGCGCCACGTCGTGAATGTTGATGACGGCCGGCAGCTTGCGCTCGCCGCAGATCTCGGTGATGAGCCGCATGATCTGGCGCGAGGTTTTGGGGTCGAGGCTGGCGGTCGGCTCGTCGATCAGCAAGAGCTCGGGGTCCTGCTCCAGCGCGCGGGCGATGCCGACGCGCTGGCGCTGGCCGCCGGAGAGTGCATCGGCGCGCTTGTCGACATGCTCGGTCAAGCCGACGCGATCAAGCAGGCGGAAGGCCTTGTCGATGTCGGCAGCAGGAAAGCGGCGCAGCAGCGATCGCCAGAACGAGACGTAGCCGAGCCGGCCGGAGAGCACGTTCTCCATCACCGAGAGCCGCTCGACGAGGGCGTACTCCTGGAAGATCATGCCGATGCGGCGGCGGGCCTCGCGCAGCCGGCCGCGTGACAGCGCGGTGATGTCGAGATCGCCGAGGAACACCTGCCCGCCGGTCGGCTCGACGAGGCGGTTGACGCAGCGGATAAGCGTCGACTTGCCGGCGCCCGAAGGGCCGATGAGGCCGACGACCTCGCCCGGCATCACCGTGAAGGTGACGCCCTTCAGGGCGTGATCGCCGGTCTTGTAGCGCTTGGCGAGATCCTGAACGCGCAGCATGGAGGGTTGCTACTTGCAGCCGTACTGCACGTTCATCGCCTTGTCGACGTCGCGGATGATCTGCCAGTGCTTCTGGTAGGTGATCGGGATGAAGGCATCGACCGGGGGCTCGTTCTTGCTGAACTCCTTCAGCAGCTCGCTGCCGGTCCAGTCGAACGTGAAGAAGGCCTCCTCGACCTTTTTGGCCAGCTCGGGCTTGAGATTGTAGACATAGCCGTAGCTCGTGCTGGGGAAGGTCTCGGACTTGAAGATCGTCTTGATCTGGTCGGCCTTGACGACGCCGCGGGCGAGCATGCGTCCCTTGACCGAGTTGGCGATGGCGGCGGCCGGATAGTCCTTGTTGGCGACGCCCAGGATCGAATTGTCGTGCTTGCCGGAGAAGGTCGGCTCGTAGTCCTTGGTCGGCTCGAGCTTGAACTTCTCGCGCAGCAGGGCGGCGGGGGCCTTGTAGCCCGAGTTCGACGTCTCGGCGGTGAAGGCGAGCTTCTTGCCCTTGATGTCCTCGGGCTTCTCGATGCCGGAGCCGGGATAGGTGATGATCTCCATCTCGTAACCGAAAGCGCCCGACTTGGCGCCCATCATCGTGAAGGGCACGAAGCCCGCGCAATTGACGGCCAGCGGTGTGGCGCCGGTGTTGAAGCCCGCCACGTGGAGCCGGCCGGCGCGCATGGCCTCGATCTGCGCCGCGTTGGACTGGACGGGGAAGAACTGCACGCGCTTGCCGGTCTTGGCCTCCATGTGCTTCAGGAAACTCTCCCAGACCTTGACGTAGACGGCGGGGTCCTCGACCGGGGTGTAGGCGAAGATCAGCACAGGCGGATCGATGGTATCCTTAGCCTCGGGTGCGTCGGCAACCATGTCGCCGTTGCCGTCCTTGAAGCGGGCGTCGAGGGCGCCGGACGGCGCGGCCAGCGCCAGCGACAGCACGGCGAAGACGGCCGCGAGAAGGGACGTCCTGAGGCACTTCGGCATTTTGTTTCTCTCCCTGCCATGCGTTCCGGTGCGGCCGGAACAGCTCATCGATTTTGCGATAGTTTCCCCTGCCTTGTGCTGTCACACAAGACATCTTTGCGGGCGGCGCTTGTCATGTCCCGCGCGGCTTGGCGCGGGCGGTCGGTGTGGCGCGCGCGGGGTCGTCCGGCCAGACGTGGCGCGGGTAGCGTCCCTTCATCTCGGATTTCACCGCTTGCCAGGACCCGGCCCAGAAGCCCGGCAGGTCACGGGTGATCTGGATCGGGCGATGGGCCGGCGAAAGCAGATGCAACGTGAGCGGCAGGCGGCCGCCGGCGATCGCGGGGTGAGTGGCGAGGCCGAACAGCTCCTGCACGCGGATGTGCACGGCCGGTGCACCGGGGCCGTCGTAGTCGACGGCGAAGCGGTTGCCGGTCGGTGCGGTGAAGTGGGTCGGCGCGTCGGCTTCGAGACGGCGCCTCATGTCCCACGGCAGCAGCGTCGCCAGCGCGGCGTCGAGGTCGTCGGGCGTGACGTCGGCCCGTCGCGTGTGGGCGGTGAGATGCGGAGCGAGCCACGTCGCCGCGGATGAGCTGAGCCCAGCATCGGAAAGGTCCGGCCAAGGGTCGCCTTCGGCGGCCCGTAGGAACGCCACGCGGTGGCGGAGCTGGGCCTGCGCCTTGGTCCACGGCAGACGGTCGACGCCCTGCGCGGCGATGCCTTCGGCGAGGCGCAGCGCGGTGCTGTCGTCGGGGGTGACGGGCAGCGGCTCGCTGGCGAGCGTGATGGCGCCGAGCTTGCGGAGCCGGCGGGCGCGCAGGGCGGCGGTGCCGGGATCGAAGGCGACCTCGTCGGCGGTGGTGATGCGGTGGCCGGCGATGTCGAGAAGCTCCGCTTCGGTCGCGGCGGCGGCGAGCAGAATGCGGGCCGAGGCCGCTGCGCCCTGCAGCTCCGCGACGACGAGGTAGGGCGCACGCGCGAGGGCATCGGTGGCGTCCAGCGTGGCGCCGCGGCCGTTGGCGAGCAGGAACTGGCCGGGTGCGCCGCGCGCCTTGGCGATGCGGTCGGGATAGGCGAGCGCCAGCAGTGCGGCGGGAGCCAGTGGATCGGTCGCTGTGCGGTGAGGCCCGGCAGCGCGCGCCCAGCCGGCGGCGAGGCGGCGCATGTCCTCGGCGCGGCGGGAGCGGTCGCGGCGGAAGGCGTCGAGGCGGTGGACGAGATCGCTGTCGGCGCCGCCGAGGCCGCGCTCGACCAGCACGGCGGCGATGTCGGCGGCGGAGCGGGCCGCACCGTGCGCAGCGGCGCTCACCACCATGTGGGCGAGCCGCGGCGGCAGCGGCAGGGCGCGGAGCGCGCGGCCGCTGTCCGTGATGCGGCCGTCGCCATCGAGGGCGCCGAGTGCCGCCAGCTCGCTGCGCGCAGCGTCGCGTGCGGCGGCGGGCGGGGGATCGAGCCAGGACAGCGTGGCGGGATCGGCGGCGCCCCACTCGGCGCAGTCGAGCAGCAGGCCGGACAGGTCGGCGGCGCGGATCTCGGGCTCGGTGAAGGCCGGCAGGCTCGCGGTCTGCGGCTCGTCCCACAGGCGATAGCACACGCCCGGCTCGGTGCGACCGGCGCGGCCGCGGCGCTGATCGACGGAGGCGCGGGAGGCGCGCACCGTCTCGAGGCGGGTGAGGCCGAGGCCCGGCTCGTAGCGCGGCACGCGGGCGAGGCCGCAATCGACGACGACGCGCACGCCGTCGATGGTGAGCGAGGACTCGGCGATGGCCGTCGCCAGCACGACCTTGCGGCGGCCCGGCGGAGCGGGTGCGACCGCCTTGGTCTGCGCGGCCATGTCGAGGGCGCCGTAGAGCGGCGCCAGATCGACGCTCGGATCGTCGAGACGCTGAGCGAGCCGTTCGGCGGTGCGGCGGATCTCGCCTTGGCCGGGCAAGAAGGCCAGGACCGAGCCCGGTTCGGCGCGCAGCGCGCGCATAATGGCATCCGCCATCTGGTCGTCGAGGCGGCCGCGCGGATCGCGACCGAGATAGCGGGTCTCGACCGGCCAGGCGCGGCCGGCGCTCTCGATCACCGGGGCGTCGCCCAGCAGGCGTGCGACGCGGGCGCCGTCGAGGGTGGCGGAGAGCACGAGAATGCGCAGATCCTCGCGCAGACCGCGTTGGGCATCGAGCGCCAGGGCAAGACCCAGGTCGGCGTCGAGGGAGCGTTCGTGGAACTCGTCGAACAGCACCGCGCCGACGCCGTCGAGCCCCGGATCGTCGAGGATCATGCGGGTGAACACGCCTTCGGTGACGACCTCGATGCGCGTCCTGGGCCCGACCTCGGTGACGAGGCGGGCACGCACGCCGACGGTTTCGCCAACACGCTCGCCGAGCAGGCGGGCCATGTGGGCAGCGGCGCCGCGGGCGGCCAGTCGGCGTGGCTCGAGCACAAGGATCTTCTGCCCCGTCAACCAGGGCTCGCCGAGAAGGGCGAGCGGCACCCGCGTGGTCTTGCCGGCGCCGGGCGGGGCGACGAGCACGGCGGCCGCATGCGCCGCGAGCCCGGCCTTGATGTCGGCCAGGACGTCGTCGATCGGCAGTGGGGTGTCGAAGCGCATCGCCGGTAGGAGCGCGAAAGGCGGCGGCTTCGTCAACCCGCATTGCATTGTTGGTGCGCATGGGCTGTGGTCGCGGGGATCGCCGACGCGTGGCGGAGTGGGGGTGCGAGGGTGGAGCTGCCGTTCCCAGAGGGGTCGGCCCGGGCAGAGACGCCGACGCTGTTCCAGGCGGTGCTGGGGGAGCGGTGGCACCAACTACCTCCGGCCGTGCAGCGCTTGCATTCCGTCCGGGACGTCGTCCGCTTTTCGGGGACGGCGACCGTGACGCGAGGAGAGAGCGTTGCCGCGCGACTTGCCGCGTTTCTGTTCGGGTTTCCGAAGTCCGGCATCGCTGTGCCGCTGACGGTGACGATTACCCGAACGCCGACGGGCGAGGTGTTGGAGCGGGACTTCGACGGCCGCAGGCTCCGCTCGCATCTCACCGCCTCCGACCGCCCCTTCCATTGCCGGGAGCGGTTCGGGTCGTTGACCTGCGAGCTCGAGCTGCCGGTGCGGGAGGCGAGCCTGCATTTTCCCGTGCGGCGGGGGTGGCTGCTCGGGCTGCCGCTGCCGGCCGCGCTGCTGCCTCAGAGTCACGCCCGAGAATTCGAGGCCGACGGACGATTTCATTTTGACGTGGCGTTGATCGCGCCGCTGGGGGGTGGGCTGGTCGTGCGTTACCGGGGACAGCTTCGGCCGGAGCCGTCGCTGCCGCCGGCCTGCCGGCGTTAGCCCGCCTTTGGGAGGAGACCTTGCGCGCGCTGAGCACCCCCCGTAGGGTGCCGGCATCTCAACGCCGACGTGTCAATAAGGGGGCTGCCGTGAGCATCGAATTCCTGCTGACATCGCTGATCGTCGTGGCGTCGCCGGGCACCGGCGTTCTCTACACGTTGGCGGCCGGCCTCTCGCGCGGCGCGCGGGCCAGCGTCGTTGCAGCGTTCGCATGCACGCTCGGCATCGTGCCGCACATGGCGGCGGCGATCACCGGGCTGGCGGCCCTGCTGCACACCAGTGCGCTCGCCTTTCAGATCCTGAAGTATCTGGGGGTTGCCTACCTGCTGTACATGGCCTGGGTCACCCTCAAGGAGCACGGCGCGCTGCGGGTCGACCCGGACGCCGCGCCGCGGTCGGTGCGCGAGGTCATCGTCTCCGGCATCCTGATCAACATCCTCAATCCGAAGCTGTCGATCTTCTTCTTCGCGTTCTTGCCGCAGTTCGTAAGCGCCAACGATCCCAACGGACTGGCGCGGATGCTGGAGCTCAGCGCGGTATTCATGCTCATCACGTTCGTGGTGTTCGTCGGCTACGGTGTGTTCGCGGCCTCGGTGCGCCGCCACGTGGTGTCGCGGCCCAGCGTGCTGACGTGGATGCGCCGCACGTTCGCCGGTGCGTTCGCCGCGCTCGGCTTCAAGCTGGCGCTGGCGGAGCGGAGCTGATCCGAGCGGGCGGCATGGCCCGAGACGACAGGGGGAAGACGGAAGCCAGGAGGACGATGCCGCACGATATCTCGCTCATCGCGACCATTTCGATGGCCTTCGTGGTTGCCTTCTTCGGCGGGTTCCTCGCGCAGAAGCTGCGACTGCCGCCGCTGATCGGCTATCTGCTCGCGGGCGTGGCGGTGGGCCCGTTCACCCCCGGATTCGTCGGGGACACCAACCTGGCCGGCCAGCTCGCCGAAATCGGCGTGATCCTGCTGATGTTCGGGGTTGGCCTGCATTTCTCGATCGATGACCTGCTGGCGGTGCGCGGCATCGCGGTGCCGGGCGCGATCGCGCAAATCACCGTCGCCACCGCGGCCGGCGTGGTGCTCGCGCTGGTGCTCGGCTGGAGCATCGGTGCCGGCCTGGTGCTCGGCCTCGCGCTGTCGGTTGCCAGCACCGTGGTGCTGCTGCGCGCACTCGAGCAACGCAACGCGCTCGATACGGTCAACGGGCGGATCGCGGTCGGATGGCTGATCGTCGAGGACCTCGCCATGGTTCTCGCGCTGGTGCTGCTGCCCGCGCTCGCCGGGCCGCTGGGCGGGGATGCCCGCGGCCTCGCCTCGCATCTGTCCGGCGACAGCGTGCTTCTGTCGGTGCTGCTGACGATCGGGAAGGTGGCGGTGTTCGTGGCGCTGGTGTTCCTGGTCGGGACCCGGGTGGTGCCGTGGATGCTGCAGCAGGTGGCCCGCACCGGCTCGCGCGAGTTGTTTACGCTGTGCGTGCTGGCGATCGCGCTCGGCATCGCGTTCGGCTCGGCCGAGCTGTTTGGGGTTTCGTTCGCGCTCGGCGCGTTCTTTGCCGGCGTGGTGCTCGCCGAGTCCGATTTCAGCCATCAGGCGGCGGCCGACTCGCTGCCGCTGCAGGACGCGTTCGCGGTGCTGTTCTTCGTCTCGGTCGGCATGCTCTTCGACCCCAGCATCCTGGTGCGGCAGCCGCTGGCGGTGCTGGCCGTCGTCCTGCTCATCGTGTTCGGAAAGTCGATCGCGGCCTTCGCGATCGTGCTGGTGCGCGGCTACCCGATTGCAACGGCGCTCACGGTGTCGGCAAGCCTCGCCCAGATCGGCGAGTTCTCCTTCATCCTGGCGGGCCTCGGAGTGACGCTCGACTTGTTGCCGGCGGCGGGGCGCGACCTCATCCTGGCCGGCGCCATCCTCTCGATCACGCTCAACCCGCTGGTATTCGCGGCGATCGAGCCCGTCTTGGCGTGGCTGCGCACCCGGCCAGAGCTGGTGGCGCGCCTGGAGCGCCCGGGTGACCGGCTTTCGACGATCGCCGAGACGGACAGCACCGGAGGACTCGAGAACCACGCGATCATCGTCGGCTACGGACGGGTCGGCTCCATGATCGGCGAGGTGCTGCGGGAACAGCACCTGCCCTTCGTGGTGATCGAGGAGGACCGGCGGCGGGTCGAGGCGCTGCGCAAGCAGGGCTTGGTGGTGATCTATGGCGATGCGACGGCAGCGGGGGTGCTCGAAGCGGCGCACGTGGCGCAGGCGCGCCTGCTCATCGTGGCCATTCCGCCCGGCTTCCAGAAGCGCCGGATCATCGAGCTGGCGCGCCGAGCCAATCCGGGGATCGACACGGCGATCCGGACTCATACGGCGGCGGAGGTCGCCGCGCTCAAGGAGCAGGGCATTGGCCTGGCGATCATGGGCACCCGCGAGGTGGCGCTCGGGCTCTTGGGCTATGCGCTCGTGAGTCTGGGGCAATCACTCCCGCAGGCCCGAGCGATCGTTCAGACGGCGCGGCGCACGGGGGACGGCGGCGCGTTCGAGCGCGCGCTCGATCCCGAGCTGCCGGCGGAGACGACGCCGGAGCTGAGGGCTCATCGCAAGGGCCCCGATCCGTCTTCCTGAACCTTATCCAACGCGCCAGCCGACCGACAGCAAATCCGCGGAAAGCTATCATGACCGATACCACGACGCTCACCCTCGAGGAGTTGCGGAAGCTCTGCGTCGGAGTGCTGGAGGCCAACGGCTTTTCCAAGGATCACGCGCGCACCATCGCGGAGGTGGTCTGGGCCGGCCAGCGCGACGAATGCCACTCGCACGGCGCCTACCGGCTGATCTCCTGCGTCGAGACGATGCGGGTCGGCAAGATCTCGCCGGACGCGGTGCCTGAAGTTTACGGCCACGCTCCCGGCATCGTGCGGGTCGACGCGAAGGGCGCCTACTCGCTGCTGTCGTTCGAAAGGGGTCGGCCGCTGCTGGTCGAGAAGGCGCGCCGGCAGGGCATCGCGGCGCTGGCGATCAACCACTGCTACCATTTCTCGGCGCTGTGGCCCGAGGTCGAAGCGCTGGCGGCGGACGGCGTGGCGGCGATCGCGATGGTGCCCGGCATGAGCATGGTGGCGCCGGCGGGCGGTACCAAGCCGGTGTTCGGCACCAACCCGTTCGCCTTCGCCTGGCCGCGGCCGAACGGGAATCCGTACGTGTTCGATTTCGCGACGAGCGTGGTGGCGCGCGGCGAGGTCGAGCTGCACAAGCGTGCCGGCAAGCCGATCCCGCTGGGGTGGGGCATCGACAAGGCCGGGCAGCCGACGACGGACCCGGCCGCCGCGATCGACGGCGCGCTGCTCACGTTCGGCACTTACAAGGGCACCGCGATCGCGACCATGATCGAGCTTCTGGCCGGTCCGCTGATCGGCGATTTCCTGAGCCTCGAAGCCAAGGCCTACGACGCCGGCTCCAACGTCACCCCGTATCGCGGCGAGTTGATCATCGCCTTCGATCCAGTGACCTTCCTCGGCGCCGACGCCGACCGGCACCGGCAGCGGGCTGAGCACCTGTTCGAGGCCATTACCGGTCAAGGCGCGCGGCTGCCGTCCGAGCGGCGGTACGCGGCGCGGGCGCGCAACCTCAAGAGCGGTACGGTCACCATTCCCCGCAAGCTGCACGAGGACATTCTCGCCCTCTACACGTGAGGGCGTGTGTCTGATGAAAAGCGTGGCAGGCGGGCAACGCTGCTGCGTTGTTGCAGGCCGTGCCATCGCATCAATCCGCGAAGCACATTAGGTAAGAGGGCTCACGCTCACGCCATCACCGCGGCATGCCCGACACATGACGAAACGCTCCCTCACGGCCGCACTCGCCGGCGCGCTCAGCGCACTGGTGATGGCGTTCGTAGCGGTGGCGCAGGCCGGTCCCGCCGTGCCGGAACGTCTGGCCGCCGCCCTGATCGATACCAGCGTGGCGATTGCTGACGTGGCGGAGCCGCCGTGCTCGGTGCGCGGCCATGACCATGGGCGCAGCCGGCACACGTGCCACCATATGGTGCGGCCGGCCCTGGCCGGCTCGCTCAGCCGTCCGGCGCGGAAGATCGATCCGCTGGCGGTTGGCGCCATGCTCTCGGTGGCGACTGTTAGGTTAGCGGACGCCGGCGTGCGACTTGCTCCGCCTCGCCCAGCCGGCCAACGGCTCGCATCGGCGGCAGGCTACGGCCCGATCTACGCCGTGACGCGGCGCCTGCACATTTAGAGCCGCCCCCTTCCACACTGTCCGTCCGAGCGAGCCCGCGTGCCGCAATTTTTGCGAACGGCGCTTGCGGGCGGTGCTCCATCGACCTTTCCAACATTGGCCGCGCCCGGTCCTTGCGCGCGCGGCGAGGGACACTCCCATGACGCCAAGATCATCGACTGCGCTCCTGACAACCTGCCTCGCCGCGGCGCTGCTGGCGGCCGCTGCGCCAGCTCCTCCCGTGCGGGCCCAATCCCTGCTCGACTGGTTCTCGAGCGACTCGGGCGAGAACTCCGTCGCCGATCGCAAGGTTGTGACGTTCAGTCCGGTCTACACTCCCGGACAGATCGTGGTGAGCTTCGGCGACCGGCGGCTCTATCACGTCACCGAGCGCGGCAAGGCGATGAGCTATCCGATCGGGGTGCCGCGGGCCGAGAGCCGCTGGCAGGGTACGCTGGTCGTCTCGCAGAAGCGGGTGAACCCGTCGTGGACGCCGACCGAGGAGATGCGGCGCGACAATCCCAAGCTGCCGGCGTCGGTTCCGGGCGGCCATCCTCTGAACCCGCTCGGCGTGCGCGCGCTTTACCTCGGCAGCACGCTCTACCGCATTCACGGCACCGATGCGCCGTGGACGATCGGCCAGAACGTGTCGCGCGGCTGCGTGCGCATGCACAACGAGCACGTCATCGAGCTCTACGACCGCGTGCAGGCCGGCGCCAAGGTGACGGCGACGTGGAAACGGTTCGCGACCGCCGCCGTCGAGAGCAAACCGGCCGGCGTGCTGACCGATTGGGTGCCGTGGTGAGCTGACCTCCACAGCTGGCGAGCGCCGCGGTTGCCGGGTCGGCGGCCGCGGCCTACTTGGTGGGCAGGCCAGAGGGTTGGGGGGCGTGCGTCTAAGGCGCGCGTGACCGCCCAGCGGGGGCCGTTTCCTTCAACCAGCTCTCGATGAGCGGTCCCCAAATGACGATGCCACTGTCATCGAAGAGATTGTGGCCTTCCTCCCCGAAGGCAGGCAGCACCTCGAACCGGCCCTTGCCGCCGGCGCTGGTATAGGCCTCGTACATCCGGCGGGCCAGTTTGGGTCCGATGAGGGTGTCGTTCTGAACGTAGACCCAGAGCGTGGGCTGACGGGCGGTCTTGCCGAACGTTGCGGCTGCCGAAAGCGGTGCCGATGGCCCGCAAACGGTCTCCGGGTGTCCCTCCCGGCTCGCGTGGATGCCGGAAAAGTTGATGAGTGATCCCACACCCTCGATATTGCGGCTTGCGAGCGCGAGCGTACCCCAGCCGCCGCCAGAATGGCCGATCACCGTTGCCTTGCTCTTGGCGACATATGCGAGACCGGCCATGTGCTCGACGACGGCCTGGATGTCGGCGGCAGCGGCCCTGCCGGGAGAGACCAGCTCTATCGAGCGGCACAAGCTCGATGCGAGGCCCTCCCTGAGCGCGCCTCCGGTTTCGCCGTAGCCGCGCCGGAGCGGAAAGGCGACGACGTAGCCCAGCCCAACGAAAAACTCGGCCATTTCCCCGCAGGGCGTCGGTCGCATGCTCTGCCGTTCCTTGTCGTTGCTGGTAAAGCCATGATTGATGACAACGAGAGGGCGCGGCTCGCTCTCAGTCTTACGGCACACGCGGACCAGAATGCCGTCTCGTGTGCCTGCCAGGGGCACGCGAACAAACTCCTGGCGCAGGCGCTCCGCCGGATCGCCGATGTCCATCGGCACTTTGTTCCAGAGGACGTCGTCGAAGGCCGCGTTGAAGACGCCATCGACCGGGCCGTCGTAAACGCCGTCGCGCTTGTAGAGTTTCTGAAGCTCGCGCCGCGTCTGGATGTGCCAGGTGTGTGGTGAGGCAATCAGGTCGCTCAGCAAACTGGTGTGGCCGGCCGCGAGGGCCTTGTGGAGCCATTGCGCCGCCGCCGCATGGTCGCGCGATGTGCCGATGCCGTCATTGTGGACCCGAGCCAGATTGCGCATCGCCGTTGTGTTGCCGGCGTCGGCCGATCGCCGGTACTGGGCGAGCGCCGCCTTTGGGTCTCGCTTGCGGCCAAGGCCGTTCTCGATGCAGTAGCCCAAGGCATTGATGGCCGGTGAGAGGTCGGCGCGCGCGGCTTTTTCGAACCAATGGCACGCCACCTTCATATCCTTGCCAACGCCGACGCCGACGGTTCGGAGGTTGGCGTATTCGACCATGGCCGACGCCTCCCCGGCTTGCGCCGACTGGAGATGGAGCTCGGCCGCTTTCTTGGGGTCGCGAGGCACACCGCGCCCACTTGCGTAGAGCTTTGCGAGGTTGTGCATCGCGAGGCTGTCGCCGAGTGCCGCAGCCTGCTCGTACCAGCCTCGACCTTTGGCGATATCCTGGGGGCGACCGTCGCCGTCCGCGTAGCAGGCGCCGAGGTTGTTCATGGCGCGGGCATTCTTTGTCTCGACCGCCTTTTCGAACCAATCGCAGCCCGACGAGACGTTCGCGACGACGCCGTCGCCGGCGGACAGCATCGCTCCGTACTCGACCATGCTCCAGACGTCGCCCGCTTCCGCGGCGCGGCGATAGTGCTCGGCGGCCTTCTCCGAACTTCGAGGCACGCCGCGCCCATTTGCGTAGAGCTTGCCGAGGTTGCGCATTGCGACACGGTTGCCAAGCGCCGCGGCCTGCTCGTACCAACTTCGACCCTTCTCGATATCCTGGGGGCGGCCCTCCCCGTCCGCGTAGCAGGCGCCGAGGTTGTTCATGGCGCGGGCGTCCTTTTTCTCGACCGCTCTTTCGAACCAATCGCAGCCGGTCGTCGCGTTCGCTGCGACACCGTTGCCGGCGGACAGCATCACTCCGTACTCGACCATGCTCCAGACGTCGCCGGCTTCCGCAGCGCGGCGATAATGCTCGGCGGCCTTTTCGGGGTCCCGAAGGACTCCCCGCCCGGTCGCGTAAAGCTTGCCGAGGTTGCGCATTGCAAGGCTGTCGCCGAGAGCGGCGGATTGCTCATACCAGCTTCGGCCCTTCTCCAGATCGAGGGGGCGCCCGTCATTGTCCGCATAGCAGGAGCCGAGGTTGTTCATGGCGCGAGCGTTTCGTTGTCGCGCGGCCTTCTCGTACCAGTCACAGGCCTGCTCGGGGTCCTTGGCGACGCCCGCTGCGTTGTGGAGTGCGAGGCCATACTCCACCATGGCGAACGGCTGGCCGACGTTGGCGGCGCGCCGATAATGCTCGGCGGCTTTCACAGAATCGCGCGGCACTCCGAGGCCGTTTTCATACAGGTGGCCTAGGTTGCGAATCGCCAATGCATTGCCAGCGGCGGCCGCAGGCTCATACAGCTGACGCGCGCGCGCATGATCCTGCTCTCGGCCGTTGCCCCTATCGAAGCAACTTCCCAGGTTGTTCAGTGAACCGGGAACGCCGGCTGCTGCCGCTTTCTCATACCAGTCGCACGCCGCTTGGGGGTCCTCCTTGACGCCCTGCCCGTGCTCATAGAGCCAGCCCAGATTGTGCATCACGTCAGTGTCGCCGGCCTCAACGGCCTTGCGGTACCAGGCGATGGCTGTTTCGTAGTTGCGTTCGACGCCGGCGCCATTCTGGTAGGACCACCCGACATTTTCCATGGCCCCCGCTTCGCCGCGCTCCGCACGGGCACGCTCGATCTCGAGGGCGGCCTTGTACCATCGCTGCGCTTCTGCGACGTCCCTTTCGATTCCGAGCCCGTCATCATAGGCGCGTCCGAGCTGCCGCATCCCGCCCGGCCATCCGACCTCCGCGGCTGTTCTGGCGAATTCGACGGATCGGGCCGGGTCATGCGGCACACCGATCCCATTCCGGTAGTAGAAGGCCAGCCTGGAGAATGCGGCGGGAAGGCCGGTCGTGGACGCGCGCTTGGCCCACTCTGCAGCCGCGACGAGATCGTGGGGGCCGCCCTGGCCACGTTGCAACAGGGTGCCCAGCCCCAGCATCGACATTGGGTCGCCATGCTCGGCGGCTGCGAGATAGGTCTGGCGCGCGCGTTCGTATTGGCCGGCAGCATCGTAGGCCCGTCCGAGCTGGTACGCGTACCGCAGGTCATTCGGGACCTGGTCGACCGCGGCCGTGCAGGCCGCGATTGCCGCGTCGGCTTGGATCTGTCCGAGGTTGACCCAGCGACCGCCAACTCCTGGACGCGCCGGATGCGCGGCAAGGCGATCGCACTCGTCCGCCGAGGTCGTGCGGTCGGCAGCCAGCGGCGCATTTTTCGCCACGTCCTGGGCTGCGGGTTGCTCGCAGCAAAGGGTCGCCATAACCACCGTTGCGAGTGCAAACGCTATCCTGCCATGCGCGCCCGTCACATGCGTCTCCCCAAACGATGCCGATGTCCGAGCGTCCCCGTGTGTGTGCCGCGGCCCGCTCCGTTCAAGATGCTTCGTGCAGGGAGCGTTTGCAATCGACCAACATCGCCTGCTCCTCGGTACAAGCGTTTCCGTGGCGCTGGCGCACCGACGCAGGAGGCCTTAGGCTCGCAGCCGTCGTTCGACTGCCGCAGCGTCACTGCAGCGGCATCAGGGAAGCAGCACCCGGGGGATGCCGATGGCCGCGCGCGCCAATCAGCGGATTGCCTACTTCAACGGCCGCTACATGCCGGAGGCCGAGGTCAAGGTTCCGTTCCGCGACAAGAGCTTCATCTTCGGCGACGGCTGCTTCGACATGACCCGCACGTTCAACGGGCGCCCGTTCAAGGTCAAGGAGCACATCGACCGCTTCTACCGGTCGCTCGCCTACCTGCGCATCGACATCGGCATGACGCCCGACCAGATGATCGAGATCACGCACGAGGTCGTGCGGCGCAACGCGCACCTGCTCGGCAAGGGCGACGACTACTGGGTGGGCCAGCGGGTCAGCCGCGGCGTGCGCGCGGTGGGCGACGAAGGCTGGGACCACACGGGTCCCAACGTGGTGGTCGACTGCTCGCCGCTGCCTTTCAAGGAGCGGGCCGAGCACTATCGCGATGGCATCCGGGTGATCATCCCGTCGGTGCGGCGGACGTCGCCGTCGGCGCTGTCGCCGCGGGTCAAGACGCACAACTATCTCAACATGATCGTCGCCGACCTCGAGGTGCAGTCGCAGGACCCCAAGGCGTGGGCGCTGCTTCTGGACGAGAACGGCAACCTGTGCGAGGGGCTCGGCTCCAACATCTTCGTGGTCAAGGACGGCCGGCTGGCGACACCGCGCGGCAAGTACGTGCTCGAGGGCGTGAGCCGGCAGACGGTGATGGAGCTGGCGGCCGGCCTCAAGCTGCCACTCGAGGAGCGCGACATCGATCTCTACGACGCCTATACCGCCGACGAGGTGTTCCTGACCTCGACCAGCCTGTGCCTGTGCGGGGTCGCGTCGGTCAACGGCGCCAAGATCGGCAGCGGCAAGGTGCCGGGCCCGATCACCCGGAAGCTGCTCGACGCCTACGCCGAGCTGACCGGGTGCGACATCGTCGGGCAGTATCTGGCGAGGCTGTGAGATGGCGGTGTCGGGGCGCAGCGGCAACGAGAAGGCGCGCCGGCCCAAGGCGCGTGACGCCCGCGCGGCGAGTGTCGGGCAGACGCCGAAGGGCGAGCTGACGACGCGCACGCTCGCCATGCCGGCGGACGCCAACCCGAGCGGCGACATCTTCGGCGGCTGGGTGCTGTCGCAGATGGACATCGCGGGCGGCATCGCGGCGGGGCAGCGGGCGCAGGGCCGGGTCGCGACGGTGGCGGTGGAGGCGATGCAGTTCCTGCGGCCGGTGCATGTCGGCGACGTGCTGTGCGTCTACACCTCGATCACGCGGGAAGGCCGCACCTCGGTGTCGGTCTATCTCGAGGCGTGGGCGCTGCGCGGCCGTCTAGGGGAGCGCGTGAAGGTGACCGAGGGGCTGTTCACCTTCGTTGCGCTCGACAAGGAGGGCCGGTCGCGGTCGCTGCCGGCCCCGGCGTGATTGCCGGCGATACTCGCGGGAGTGTCACAATGACGGCTCCATTCAATCTTGAAGCCGTGCGCCTCGTGTCGTTCGACGTGTTCGGCACGCTGATCAGCGTGCGTGATAGCTCGTATGCCGCCTTTGAGGCGATCCTCGCGGATGCCGGTGCGCGCGGCGTCGACGTGGCAGCGTTCTGGGAGGTTTGGGAAGAGCGCAACATCGCCCAGTACTGGGAGCCGTACCGGCCCTACAAGGACATCTGCCGCGATAGCCTGGCGTTCGCCTTCGACCGCTTCGGCATCCGCGGGGATGCGGCGTCGATCCGGCATTACTTCGAGGCTTTCCCGCGCTTCCGGCTCTATCCCGACGTAGCGGCGACGCTGGAGCGGCTGGCGGCGCGATACCGGCTCGCGGTCGTCTCCAACATCGACGACGACCTGCTGGCGCTGACGCCGCTCGGACATGTGTTCGATCTCGTCTGCACGGCCCAGTGCGCCAAGGGCTACAAGCCGGATGGTGCGCTGTTCCGCCACCTGCTGGCGCAGGCCGGCGCGGCGAAGGAGCAGATCCTGCACTGCGGCCAGTCGCAGTACACCGACATGGTCGGAGCCAAGCCGCTCGGACTGACGGTCGCCTGGATCAACCGCCGCGGCATCGCGCTGAGCGACCGGGTGCCGAGACCCGACTACATCTTTCCTGACATCGCTTCGGTGGCGCGGCTGCTCGGGGTTCCGTGACGCGATCCTCGGCGGGCGGGCGCCGGAAACGAAAAGAGCTGCGCTCCAGGGGAGCGCAGCTCGCAAGTTCCGATCCGGGACCGGTGCTTACTTGATCACGCCCGCCTTGGTGGCCGCCGCGAATTCGGCGCTCGACACCTTGCCGTCCTTGTCGGTGTCGATCTTGGCCAGGTCGGCCTTGTAGGCGTCGACCTCGGCGCCCTCGAGGCTGCCCGAGTTGTTCTTGTCGGCCGCCTTGAACTTCGCCTCGACAGCGGCGTCCATCGGCGCGGCCGGTGCCACGGGCTTGGTGGCCTGAGCGAACGCCGGGCCGGCTGCGAGAGCAAGGGCGACGAAAGCACCGGTCAGAATCTTGTTCATTGCGAACTCCTCCAAAGTTGTGTTGCAGTCATGAGCGGACGCTAGCCAGCGCGAGGTGAACCCCACACCAATGGATCGTTCAGGGCGGATTCACCCGCCTGCCGCAAACAGGCCATCTTCCAAGAAAGGGCATCGGGCGCGTTCTCGCGGGTCGCCGCGGTCGGTGCGGCGGGCCCTTCACCCGGCCTGGCGCAGGCGCGCGAGGACCTTGAGGCCGGCATAGCCGTCGGCCGGCTCGAGGCCGACCTTGCGCTGGAAGGCGCGGATCGCGACCATCGTGTCGCGCCCGACGCGGCCATCGGTGCCGCCGGTATCGAAGCCCTGCGCGGTGAGGCGGCGCTGGATCTCCTGGATCTCCGCCAGCGTGGGCGTGCGCTCGCCGCCGGGAAAGGACTGGACGAACGGGGCATCGCCGCGGATGCGGTCGCCGAGGTGCACGATGGCGAGCGCGTAGGTGTTGGCCGGATTGTATGATTTCACGGCGTCGAAGTTGCGGGCCAGCAGGAACACGGGGCCGCCCGCGACCGGCTGCCATAGCCGGGCCGTCTCGTCGGGGCGGGGAAACGGCTGGCCGCTGGCGCGCGTCACGCCGAGCTTGCTCCAGGCAGCGATGGTGCGCGATCCGCTGCTGCCGGCCGCCATGGCGGTAGGCAGGCGGACCTCGTAGCCCCAGCCCTCACCACGCCGGTACTTGCCGCGCTCGACGAGATAGCGGGCGGTGCCGGCGAGCGAGTCGTCGGGCGGGCCGAAGGCCGAGATGCGCCCGTCGCCGTTGAAGTCGACGCCCATGTTGAGCCACACCTCGGGCATCCACTGGCTGTGGCCCATGGCGCCGGCCCACGATCCGATCATATCGCGCGGATCGGCCCAGCCGCGCTCGACGATGAGCAGCGCGTTGAGGAGCTCTTGCTCCCAGTAGGCGCGCCGGCGCGGCTCGCCCCAGGCGAGCGCCGCGAGCGCGGGAAGAACGGGCCGCATGTGCTTGGGATTGTCGACGACGTCGCCGAACGCCGACTCCATTCCCCACAGCCCGAGCATGACGTAGCGATCGACGCCGTACCGGTGCTCGATGCGTTCGAGCAGGGCGGCGTGCTCGCGGGCACGCTCCTTGCCGGTGCGGATGCGCCAATCCGAGACGCGGCGGTTGAGGTACTGCCACACTGCCTCGTTGAATTCCGGTTGCGCGCGATCGAGCGCATACACCGAGGTGTCGGGCTTGATCGCGCTCATCACGCGCGTGTAGGTGGCGTCCGATACGCCACGCGCTCGCGCTCGCGGCCGGAACGCCTCGACCCACTGCTCGAACGCGGGCCGGGACGCCTGGGCGAGGCCCGGCGTAGCGGCCGCGAGCGGTGCCATCGTCGCGCCGAAAGCGGCGCGGAGAACGCTGCGGCGGGTCGGGCGACCGATCATGCCGGTCTCCAGGAGGCTAGCCGGCGACATCGACCCAGGCGCCCGATTTGGCGCTCCGGGCGATCGCTTCGAGCGTCGCCATGATGTCGATCGATTCTTCGGGCGTCGCCCCGGTCCACTGCGCGGGGCCGCGCGCGACGAGCTGCTGGAACGATTCCGCCTCGAGCCGGAAGCCGTTGCCGCCGGCGGTCTCGATGCGCTGGCGCGGCGTGTCGACGGTGAGCCCCTTGCGCAGCGTGATCACCGGCTCGCCGCCGAGCGGGGGATGGTTGAGGTAGTTGGTCTCGATGATGCCCTCGTCGCCCGCGATCAGGGCGTGACGGTGGTAGGCGGTGCCGAAGCTCGCGTAGACCTGGGCGAGAAGGCCGCTGGCGAACTCCAGCGTCGCCATCGTCGTCAGGTCGACGCCATGGAAGGTGCGGCTGATCGCGTGGACGCGGGCCGGGCACTCGCCGGCGACGAGGCGGACGAAGCTGACGGCGTAGCTGCCGGCATCGAGCAGCGCGCCGCCGCCGAGCCCGGCGTCGAGGCGGATGTTCTTGGGATCGGAGAAGCGCACGCCGAAGATGGAGGTGATGGTCTGGAGGCGGCCGATCGTCTTGGCGGCGAGGAGCTCACGCAGCTTGGCGGTCAGCGGCTGCGCCCAATAGGGATAAGCCTCTACCAGATGGACGCCGTTGCGGCGGGCGGCCTCGAACATCGCCACAGCCTCAGCGCGCGACACCGACAAGGGCTTCTCGCACAGGATGTGCTTGCGCGCTTCCGCGGTCTTGATCGCCCATTCCGCGTGCAAAGCGTTGGGAAGCGGGATGTAGACCGCGTCGATGTCGGGATCGGCCAGCAGTGCCTGGTATGAGCCGAGCGCCCGCGCGACACCGGTTTCATCAGCGAAGCGGCGGGCTTTGGCCGCATCGCGGCTGGCGACTGCTGTAACCTTGACGGTCTCAGACGGCGCGACGCCGGCGATGAACTGCCGGGCAATATTGGCTGCGCCCAGGATGCCGATGCGAAGTGCCGACGACGCCATGAGACCACTCCATCCAAGTGTCCGCGGACATGCCTAATGTGTGGCCAGAGGGGTATCGGAAGTTCAATCTCCTGTCGACTGCGCCGGAACCGGGTATACTGATGGTTCCAAACCGGGTGAGGCGGCATGTTGCGTACTGGGATAGCCGTCGTGGCGATCGTTGCGCCGGTGCTGCTGGCGGGGCCGGCCGCGGTGGCGTCGGAGAAGAAGGACTGGGCCGACTGCGCGGCCGGCGAGAAGCCGGACAGCGCGGCGATCTGCTCGCGGCTGATTGCGCGCGGCAACCTCTCGGGGCTCGATCTCGCGCGAGCCTACTACAATCGCGGCAACAATCATCGCGGACCCGATTCCGCGACGCGCGCCATCGCCGACTACAACAAGGCGCTCAGCATCGCGCCCCGGCATGCCAACTCGTATTACAACCGCGCGATCGTCTATCGCGACATGGGCATCCTCGACGAGGCGATCAGCGATTTCAGCAGCTACATCGCGCTGAAGTCCGACGAGGCGGAGACCTACTACCAGCGGGCGCGCCTGTGGCGGCTCAAGGGCGCGCCCGATCGGGCGGCCATCGATATCGATCTTGCCGCGGCGATCGATCCGTCGTCCTACAGGATCACTCTAGTGAAGGCCCTGGTGCGTTCCGACCGGGGCGACTTCGAAGGGGCGCTCGGCGAGGTCAACCGAATCGTGGCTGCCAACCCGGGCAGCGCGGAATCCTATTACGTGCGCGCCGAGGTGCAGCACCGCGCCCAGCGCCTCGACGCGGCGGTGGCCGATCTCGACAAGGCGCTGGCGATCGAGGCCGGGTTCACGGCGGCGCACACGCTGATGGGCCGCATCTGGGAAGCGCGCGGTGATCGCGAGCGTGCCGCGGCCTCCTACACCCGCGCGGCAACGCAGCCGGTGACCCGCTTCGACGGCGGGTGGGCGCAGAAGACGGCGCGCGAGCGGCTCGTGGCGCTGCCGGGTGGTGCGGCCCCGTCGCCGCGGGTCAGCACGCAGTCGACGGTCCGTGCGCTCGATTGCCGCAAGTTCGTGGCAAGCGCGGGGATGACCGTCGCGACGTCCTGCGAGGATTGAGCGCCGGGCCTGCTTTGTCCGCGACTTCCAGCGTGATCCGTACGCTGGACATAGCGCGAGGGCGTGACTATATTTCTGTCATGACAGAAATGACAGTAGGTCCAAAACCACTGCCGCCGCCGATCGAGCGCTTCGTTCTCCACTGGGGCGAGATGGGCGCGATCTGGGGCACCAACCGCTCGGTCGGCCAGATCCATGCGCTGCTCTACCTCTCCGAGCGGCCGCTCAATGCCGAGGAGATCGCGGACACGCTGGGCCTGGCGCGCTCCAACGTCTCGACTTCGCTCAAGGAGCTGATGAGCTGGCAGCTCATCCACCGGGTTCCGGTGCGCGGCGACCGGCGCGACTTTTTCGCGGCCGAGACGGACCTGTGGGAGATGGTGATGCGCATCGCGGAAGGCCGCAAGGCGCGTGAGATCGATCCGACGCTGGCGACGCTGCGGGCGTGCGCGGCGCAAGCCGAACGCGACCGGGAGACCGGTGCCGTGGCGCAGGCGCGCATCGCGGACATGCTGACGTTCGTCGAGATGGTGGATGCCTGGGCGCGCGACATCAGCCGGCTGCCGCGCGGCAAGCTGGCGATCGCGCTGAAGCTCGGTGGTGCCATCGCGCGCTACCTGCCGGGGAAGGTTGGGAAGGCGATTGGGAAGCCCTCGCCGCGATCATAACGGGCACCGGTCGATCGCGGCATCACCACACCGAGGGTCACCCATGACAGATGTGCGTCCGGACGAGCAGCGCGGCGCCACGGCCGGCCGGTTTGCTGCGGATGTGGGTGTGGTCGCGGCGCCGCGCCGGGTGCCGGAGGCGCGACCGGAGGAGCCGGCGCACGGCTTTCGCGGGCTGGTCTCTCCGGCGGCGTGGGCGGGCCTGCCGCCGGCCGTGCAGCGCCGCTTCGCACGGCATCCGCGTGCCGGTCGGCCGATCATCTATCGCGGCGAGGTGGTGGAAACGACACTGACCCAGCTGGGCCGGCTGCTCGCCAACCTGGCGCGGATCATCGGCGCGCCATTGCCGCTGGCGCACGGCGCGACCGGTCCGGCCCTGGTGATCGTGTCGGAGGGGCCCGCGCTCGGCGACCAGCAGTGGACGCGCCTCTATGCGCGGCCTGGACGCTTCCCGCAGGTGATCCATTCGGCCAAGCGCTTCGCGGGACCCACCGGGCTCGAGGAGCATCTGGGGTTCGGGCTGGTGATGCAGCTCGCCACCGCGGTGGTGGACGGTGCATTGGTGTTTCGCAGCGCGGGGTATGCGTTCGAGATCGGCGGGTGGCGGCTAAGAATCCCGGGCTGGCTGTCGCCCGGGCAGTGCGAAGTAATGCATCGGGACGCGGGCGAGGGCCGATTCGTATTCGGGCTGGCCCTGACCCACCCGGTATTCGGGCGGCTGGTCCGCCAGACCGCCCTGTTTACGGACCCGGAGGCGTGACGCGGCGGAGCGGGTATCTCTCCCAGGTCAGGCCGCCCTTGCCAGGCGGGGCTTGTCGTCGGTTGGCTGCTCGGCTGCTTCGCCGCGCAGCTCGGCTAGCACCTTCGCCATCGGCACGAAGGTGACGGTGCCGGCGGCATCGTTGACCTCGATGGTGGCGTGGGCCAGTAGATCGAAGTCCGGGCCGGTGTCCTGCGTGGCCTGAATGTACAGCGCCTCGAGCGCCCGTCGGGCGGCATCGTCCATCACAACTCTCCTTTCCGGTTTGGAGCGGGTGCGCAGATCGGGTCTGCCTGATGAACGCATGGAGGGCGCAGAGGTTCGCGAAACAGTGATGTGCATGGTGATCTCCCGTCCAAGCAATGGACGACATCCTGTGGGATCGCGGTATCGAACGCTGTTTCGCGGGAGACAGGGGCGCAGGCTGTAGCGCGGCGACCTCGGTGAGACGGGATACGCAACTTGAGCGCGCGGCCCAGGGTTCCCGACTCACGGCAAATCGGCTATCTGCGCACTGAGGGACTTCGCGAGCTGTCTGTGCCGGGCCGATGCACGTGGTCCAGGCGCCGGCAGCACTGGAGGGGACGATGATCGGACGGGTCGGCGCGGGGCGCCACGGGGCGCTGGCTCTCCTGGCCGTCGCGCTGGGCGCGGGCTTGCTCGGCGGATGCATGGCGACAACGGACACGGCCGAGACGATCGCTCAATCCAAGCCGATCAAGCGGGTGGCCATCGCGGCACCGCCCGCCCAGAAGCCACAAGCCGAGAAGCCGCGGACCGAGAAGCCGAAAACCGAGAAAGCCGAGAACCCACCGGCGCCCACTGATACCAAGACGCAGATCCAGATGCTGAAGCCCACAATCGTGGTGCCGGACGGGGAGCGCGGACCGCGCGATCCGATGGTTGCCTGGTGCCAGCAACGCCATGTCGACAGCCAGGCCGGCCGGTCGCCCGGCGGTGCCGAGACGTTGGATCAGAAGCTCGAAGACGACCGGATCTGCGCGCGCATCCTGAAAATGCCGTCCGCGCTCTAGACTGCATTTGCAGATTTGACAGGGCCCATTCCCGCCTTGCCGGATGGGCCCTCGCGCTTTCCTAGACCTTGAGAGCCACCACTTCCATGCAGCTCCGATAGCGCTCGGAGATGTTGTACTCGGCGAACTTGAAGCCGTGGGCCTCCAGCAGCCGCACCAGCCGCGCCCGGGTGAAGTTGTGGTAGTGCTCGAGCTCGCCCCAATAAGGGTTGACGCCGGAGGCATCCATGGCGCGCCACACGATGGTGTCCATGTTCGGCATCGACACGAACAGCGCGCCGCCGCGGCGCATCATGCGATGAACGGCCGCCAGGGAGCGGCCGGGAAGGGGCACGTGCTCGAGCACGTCGGCCATGCTGACGACGCTGAAGCGGTCGATCGCGTCGATCTCCTCGATGTCGCGGCAATGGGCCTCGAAGCCGAGCTTGCGGAGCGTCTCGATGTTCTCGGTGCGCAGGTCGGTGCCGACGGCGGTGTAGCCCCACTCGGCGGCAGTGAAAACCAGCGAGCCGTTGCCGACCCCGATGTCGAGCCAGTCGCCGCGCGGCGCATGGCGCGCCATCCGCTCCACGATGCGGGCGGAGACGCGGCGCTGGCCCTCGGCGTCGTTGCCGACCTTCTGGTTGTTGTGGGTCGAGGAGAACACGATCTCGCAGGCCTCGGGCGTGAAGTAGCCCTCGGTGAAGACGTGGCCGCAGCCGGTGCAATTGCGCCACTTCACCGTCGGAGGAAGCTGCGGCTTGTAGAGCGGGTGCCCGGTGACCTTGGCCTCGATGTGCCAGGCGATGTCGGCGCTCTCGCACAGCGGACAGCGCTCGTAGGCGATGCGGGCCTGCAGGGGCGGCGCCTCCTCGGTCGGCGCGATCCGCGGCTGCTCCTCGACCGCGAATGCTCGCGGCGCGTCTCCAGATCGCATGATGTTCACCATCGTTTCATAGGCCCGTTCGAGGTTGCGGGTGTAGCGCGTTGAATCGAAGAGGGGGCTCGCTTCTCGCCCCTCGATGATCTTGCGCCGGATCGCCGTAAGCCGATCCTTGTCGCGAGCCAGCGCCAGCGCCCGTTGCTCATAGTCCTCGAGGCTGCCGGCGATCAGCTCCGGCGTGCCCATCGCAGTGACAAGACTGGCGGCAACGCGGCCCGCGAATGTCTCGCCCATGCAGGTCAGCACCGGCAGGCCGGCCCACAGGGCGTCACTGGCGGTGGTGTGGGCGTTGCAGGGCAGAGAATCGAGGAACAGATCGGCGAGCGCATGCCGCGCCAGATGGCGGGGCAGACCCATGCGGTCGGCGAACACAATGCGCGCCGGATCGATGCCCCGGGCGGTCGCCTCGCGCTTCAGGTTCTCTCGTGCGCTTCCGCTCTTGACGAGAAGCCACAGAACAGAGCCCGGCACTTGCCCGAGGAGCCGCATCCAAACGTCGAAGACCGGCGCGGTGAACTTGTAGTTGTTGTTGAACGAGCAGAAGACGAAACCGTCCTCGGGCAGCCCGGCCTCGGCCCGCGTCAGCAGGTCCGATGCGATCTGGCGCTGGCGGTCATTGGGCTGATAGCAATGGGGCAGATGGACGATCCGCTCCGCATAGTGCTCCTGGTGCTCCGTGGGCGCGACGACGGCATCGGCCAGGATGTAGTCGACGAAGTCGGCGCCCATGGTGCCGGGGTAGCCCAGGTAGTTCACCTGGATCGGCGCCGGCCGGTAGGCGAGGATCTCGCTGCGGGCGTGCCTCGTGTAGCCCTTGAGATCGACCAGGATGTCGATGCCGTCCGAATGAATCCGCCGCGCCGCATCGTGGTGGGACATCGAGCGGATATCGACAAAATGGTCGAATGCCCCCACGATCCGGCGGCGCATCTCGCTGCCATCGTCGGGGCTGTAGCAGTAGGCAAACAGCTCGAATTTGGTCCGGTCGGACTTCTCGAGAACCTCGGCGATCAGCAGCGCGGTCGCGTGCTCGAAGAAATCCGCTGAAAGGTAGCCGATGCGCACGCGCCGCTCGCCCTGATGCCGATCGTGGGCGCGAAACCTGAGGTCCTGGGGGACGGCAAGACTGCGGGCGTATCGGCGCGCCACGGCTAGATGCTCGGCGCGGGACGCGGGCATGGACATCAGCACGAACGGCGCAATGACATCGCTGCGAGAGCCGACGAGATCGAGGCAGGTCCGCTCCTCGCGATCGAGGCCCGCCCAATCGCACATCGTTCGCCTGAGATTCGTGAGCTCGATGCGGCAAACGAGCGACTGGGGTGCGCACGCGATTGCCGTATCGAATGCCGCGCGAGCCTCCTCCAGCCGGTCCATGAGCTTGTACGTCACGGCCAAATTGTAGTGGGTTTCGGCCAGCTCGGGATTGAGCTTGATGGCATGCTCGAAGGCTGTGATCGCGCCGGCGTAGCTCTCCATGTTGCGGAGCAGGCAGGCAACGGCGGCGTACCCCTCGGCGCGATCGGGCTCGAGAGCGAGACCAGCCTGATAGGCGCCAAGTGCCTCCTGCTTGCGGCCCAATCCCTCGAGCGCCAACGCCAGATTGAAATAGTAATTGGCCTGATCCGGCTGCTCGGCGATGGCACGCTGCTGAAGGGCGACCGACTCGGCAAAGCGGCTTTGTGCCCGCAGGTGGGTGCTCAGCTCGTCGCAGGCGCGTGCACGCTCTGCCGGTCTGGTCAGTCGCGTATCTAGAATCGCCTCTGCCGCCACGAGATCACCGCTCGTTGCCAGGGCACGCAACTCGAGCTTGCGCGCCTCGGCATCGTCGGGATTGCGAGCCAGCGCATCGCGACACAACACCAGCGCCTCGGCGGACCGGCCCTGCTTCAAAAGCTGCTCGCCGAGCCGGGCAAGGACGTCGGGCTGATCGGGATTCAGCCGAAGCGAGTCCGCATAAGCGGCTGCCGCGTCGGCGCTCCGCTCGGCCACCCGCATCAGATTGCCGAGCACGTCATAGGATTGCGCGCTGGCTTGCAGCGCCAGGCAGCGGCGGCAGGCCTCGATGGCCTCGTCCAGCCGGCGCGCCTCGCCCAGGATGACCGCGAGGTTCAGCCAGGCCTGGTGAGCATCGGGATCGATCGCCAGGCTTTGCTGGATGTAGTCGACGGCCTCGGCGCGGGCGTTGCGCTTGAAGGCGATCAGGCCCAGGTGGTGAAGGCTCGGCGCGTGATGCGGCGCCTTGGCCAGCACCCGCCGGTGCGCCGCTTCCGACTGCTGCAGCCGGCCCTGCTGTAGGTGCGCGACGGCTTCACGGAAATCGTGGGCGAGAGAGGAATCGCCACCCTGCGCCTGCGGGGCGCCGGATTTCGCTTGCGCAAGCCGCCGTTGTCGCCGGTTCATTCTGCCCTCGGTCGGGGCCGCCCCTCAATCGCGCGCACCGTCGATTCGGCTTATGGCAGGGCAATCCTGCGTGAGGCTTGCGCCCGGACCAGGTCGTTCTGGTCGCGGTGAGCAAAACACTCCAGATTTGAACAATTCGGTGTGGAACCAAACGTTCCCGGCGGTGTTGCCGGCATGGATTTCGCCTACTCTTGTGAGTCGGGGAACCAACCCAAGGAGCACCTATGAAAGTTTTGATCCTCGCCGCATCCCTCGTCGCCCTGTCAGCGTCGGCCTACGCCCAGGGGGCGATGACCTGCAAGGCGGAAGCGGCCGCCAAGAAGCTCGCCGGCGCAGCTCAGGCGAGCTTCTTGAAGAAGTGCGAGAGCGACGCGATGGCCAAGTGCGAGAAGGCCGCGGTCGAGAAGAAGCTGACCGGTGCTGCAAAGGCGAGCAGCGTGACCAAGTGCCAGAAGGATGCGGTCGGCACCTGAGCGGGCGACCTCACTTCCGAGCGACTGAGCAGGGGCCTCGCCGCGAACACATCGGCGGGGCCCTCGGCGCGTCGGGGCCCCACATCGTTGATCACGGTGCGGGTTCTTCGCGGGCTTTCGGGCGTTTGAAACGTCCCCTTGCTCACGCTGCAGAACGTGGCTATGACGGGCGCACTTCCCGTACGCTCGATGATTTGCTCAACCGGCGTCAGCGCGCGTTGGAAAGTGGGGTTTGACGCCAGTTAGGCCCACTGCAGTCCACCGGCTCGATCAGCCCACCGGCGGAAGAGGCAGAAAGCCTTATGAATCAAGGCTTGGAGAGGTGGCTGAGTGGTTGAAAGCACCGCACTCGAAATTAGATGATACGGCCCCGCGAGGGGCTTTTTTGTTGCCTTGACCCTCCCTCACGAACCGCACTAGTTCGCAATACATCCGCGATATGAGCCGTCTTGCTCACATTTCGGATGAACTCGTCTGTTCGATCCAGGGTGCAGGAAGGCTCACGGTTTTGGCACACTGATGTCACACTGGACAATGTTGTCACACCAGCGTATTATGCTTTCATTGATTTGATGCGGGGAGACGTGGAATGCCGGGGAAGCCAACACATACCGTGCCGGACAACCACCTGGCCGTGACGGCGAGGGTGAAGAACGCCATAGCTGCGATCGAGAAGGCCCGTGACAAAGGCCAATCGCTTGCACAACGCGAATGGCACGTGGAAGGCGTGGCCGGCCTGTCGATCGTCGTGAAGCCATCGGGCGCCGCGCTGTGGGTGTTGCGGTATCAGGTCGGCAAAGGGACGTCTCGGACACGGCGCTCGCAATCGCTTGGCTCGCACGAAGTGCTGAAACAGCCGGACGGTCTGTCGCTGGCAGGCGCAAAGGTCGCGGCTTTCGATGTTCTCTCTAAGATCGCCAAGGGCGCCGATCCCGTGGCCGAAGAGAAGGCGGCAGCGGCGGCAATGACCCTACGCGAGTTGTTCGATGATCGATTGGCCAAAGACACCCGTAGGGCCCCTCGCACGCTTGAAGACTACAAGGCCATCCTAGAGTCCGACGTGTTCCCCGAGCTTGGCGACCTGCCGGCCAACCAGATCACAGACGACCAGATAGCAGAGATCCTAGAGCGCATCGAAACGCGGTCGAAGCATGCTGCGCACAAGGCTCGCTCGGCCCTCGGTTCCACGTTTCGATGGGGCCAACAGCGCGGCAAGTTGAAAAAGAACCCGGTCAAAGGGCTCGGGTTCACGCACCAGTCGAAGCCACGCGAGCGCATCCTGTCTGATGCAGAGCTGCGGAAGATATGGAGCGCCATTGATGCGGACGCGGGCTCTGAGGCCATGCGCCTCGTCCTCAAGCTCGCCATTCTGACCGGCCAGCGAAACAGCGAGGTTGCCGGCGCGGAGATCAGTGAGCTTGAGCTGGACGTTGCCAATCCAAAGTGGCGCATCCCATCTGCGCGCATGAAGCGGAAGAGCCGCGATCAAATTGTGCCGCTGAGCCAGCAAGCCGTCGCGCTATTCCGCCGGGCTATCGAAATCGCAAAGGACAAGGGCGGCCGGTTCGTGTTTCCAGGCGAGACGCACGGCCGACGTGAAGGCCATGTTTGGAGAGCAGAGCATCTGGCGCAAGAGAGCGTGTCGAGGGCTTGGGCGCGTGTCCGAGAGCGCGCTGGCGTCAAAGACGTGAACCTCCACGACATGCGCAAGTGCATCACGACGTGGCTCAGAGAGAACAAGCATGTCTCCACGGAAATCTGTGACCACATCCTCCATCACGGCCAGAAGGGCGTCACGTCCACGCACTACGACTTTTCAACGTTAGACGGACCCGTGCGGCAAGCGCTGGGATGGTGGGCGGATCATGTGGAGGCGGTTGCTAGCGGTGATGGCGCCACAAACGTGCGGCGGTTGAGGGCGTAGTGCCGGGCCCTAGAAATCGTCAGAGTTCAGAGCTACGCAACGCTCGACTTGACGTAGATCCTGCCGCACGTCGGTTCAGCTCATTCAACTATTTCCGTCGCCTGGAGAAGGATGATGGGCGGCACGACGAGCCCAAGCGCCTTAGCTGTAGACGTGTTGACGACGAAGTCGAACTGATCCGGTTTTCGGATCGGAATGTCTGCCGGGTTGGCGCCCGCTAAGATCTTTTCGACCAGCTCAACGGCCTGTGGAAAATAGGCGTCCAGCTTGGGACCGTAGCTCATTAAGCCACCGGCAGCGACGTAGCGCCTGAGGTGGAACATGGACGGCAGTCGAAGCTGTTTGAGGGTGTCCATTAAAGGCGCATCACTGTAGCTGTAAGCTGGAGTGCCAAGCTGAACGACGCCCGTGGTCCGGCTCGGATTGCGTTTCAGCAATGCGGCAGCAGCTTCGCTGGGGTGACGGACCTCCAACAGTGCGGTTTCGAGACCCAGGCTACGTCCGGCGTTCGAAATAGCATCGACTTGTGATCGGCCCGTGACCGGGTCCCAAAGAGTGATGATGCGGTCTATCGCCGGCGCGCATTCCTTGAGCAGCTGCACCCATTTTCCGGCCATACCCGGAAGATCCATGAACAGTCCAGTGATGTTGCGTCCTGGGCGCGAGAAACTTTCGACGTAGCCCGCTTGCACCGGGTCGCTCTCTAAGTCGATGGCCACAATGGGCAAGTTCGTGACGACGTTGTGGGCAAACTTGATCGTGTGGGGACCAACCAAAATCAGGACGTCCACCCCAAGTTCGATCAACTCATTGATGAGGACGGGTATGCGTTGCAGGTTACCTTCAGCCGACCGAAGAAGGATTGTTTCGCCGTCAACATAGCCGAGTTTTCGCCAAGCCGGGCCCATCGTTAGCACCGTCGCGGCCGACAAGCTCGCCGGGTGCAGATACCCGATCTTGCCAAAGGGTTTTCGCTGTTGCGCCCACGCCGAAGCTCGGAGCCCTCCCAGAGTGCAAAGACCCAAGACAAGTGAGCGACGGCTGATCATCTTTGACATTCCTCAGCACGCGCAAAACACTAGGCTCTGGAAGTGTATCCCATTCTGGGGCCGGCATCAGCGTGGCTAGGTGAAGGAGTGGCGCCGATCATGGGGAGTGCGACTTTATCCGCGCTCCAACCGCGCTATCTCCACGCGCCGTTGTCCCACGTCCACTCCCGCTCAAGCTCTTCCTCTCGTACTCTCAAATCCGACAGGTCCGTCATTCTCGCCCTCAGAGCTTGTTCCCTGTTTGTTCTGTAGTGCGAAGTGTGGGGTGTGTCCAGACCATGGGCACGATTTCGCTCTATCCGTTAGCTGACAAAACCGAAGTCTCGTGCAACCCTAGCCGGCATTGAGTGAAGTCACGTTGGGGGTCGACGCGCCATGCGTATGTCGATACTCGCTTTTGCACTGATCGTGCTCGCGGTTGTGCCGGCTGCCTTCGGACAGCAATCAGGTGGTGTGCAAAAAGAGGTGGTGCAGAGCATTCACAAGCATCAACCCGACTTCGTTATCGAGTACCGGGTCAAGGACCCCGCTTGCCCAGGCCGAACACCATACTGCAAGGACATGGCGAACTGTGCTGAGGCTTGCTTCCATTTCCTCAAGTGCGGGGCGAAGAACCTCGACCGTGACGGCGATTTGATCCCGTGCGAGAACGTGTGCAAGCGGCCTTGTTCGCAGTGATCTCTACTGTCACTTCGGCGGCCAGTTCTTGATACGTAGGATCTTGCCCAAGCTGATGATGTATTGAGTGCGCGTCTTCTTCACGCCCTTGAACTCGACATCCATCTCCGGCACGTCGGGTCCATAGCCGTTTCGGAACCGGATGAAGTCGTATGTGCGGCCGCCCAGGCGACTATCCCAATGAGGCGATCGATCGCGGAACTCGTGAGTCTTCGGCTCCTCAGCACTACGACCCTGAGCGATGCGGTCGAAGTACTCACGATGCAAGTTCAGTTGCAGAATTTTCGGCGCTTCCCTTGACATTTGTCGTTACCCCATCCGCACACATCGCGCTGGAGCCCGCACCAACTGGGACCCGACGCATTGAGCCGCATGACTTTGGCCATGCGCATCGGTGTCGAGACGACAAGCTCGGGTGCGGCGTCGGGCAGCGTCAGGGGCTGGGAAAATGCGTGAACATCCTCCCACGAGGCGTATTGGGTGAACTTGCCGCACACGAGGATCGCCGCCCACTCAGTTGATCAGTTCCCCCGCCCCACCTTCTGTATCACAGCGCTGCGGGATCGTTTGCATGCCGTACATCGAACCCGCTCGCGCACTCTTACCGCTGGAAAGTCGGGACCAAGCTGTTCGACCAGGGCGGCCGTGTAAATGACGCCGCGATGCTTGCAGCGCCGGCAGACCGCGAGCAGGCTCAAGCGTTCCCGTGCGAGGTCGGAAAGCGTCCGTCGTAACGCTGGCGAATAGGGATTGATCGGCAGCATTCCTTGGCTACCACGACCCACGACTAGCTCAAGACGCCAGCGGGCATTGTGATGGGCAACGGCCGCCAGCGCCGGGGCCGGCTCCCCGCTAGACGAGGGATACTCGGTCGAACCGGCCTTGTGAGCGAAACAGAGAGTGCTGAGTGACGGTTCCATCGGCTAGGGGACCTTCTTGTCTCGGGCGGCCCTTTCGGGCGCACGGTCCGAAAGCCATGCGTCCTTGGCCACCCATTCGTGCAGCATGCCGCAGTGGGGGCATTCCACTTTCGCGGCTACGTCGGGTAAGCTGCGAAAGCTATCGCCATCCGTTTCGACGCCCGTAGCAATCGGCAACCCTGATGCCGGGCACTTCACATAGATCATCGGCATGGCCAGCCTCCATGGTGATCCAAGGGCCAACAGTGAGCCTGGATGGTGCGACACGCAAACGACTGGTCATTGAAAGAGTGAACGACGATTTCCTCGCTCCATCTCCGCAATCTGCATCCGCAGCTCAACCCGCCGCTGCCCCACGTCCATCATCTGGCGCTGCATGAGCCGGAAGGCGTGGGCGGCCGTCCTAGTCGATAACCTGATCCGCCCGTGCGAGGATTGATGCGGGCACGCTTATCCCAAGCGCCTTCGCTGTCTTGAGGTTCACCGTCAATAGGAGCAACTGCGGCTGTCGAAATGGCAAATCGCCCACAGTCTCGCCGCGAAGAATGCGATCGATCTGCGATGCGAGCGGACCGTAAATGTCCTCGCGATCAGCGCCGTAACCAAACAAGCAGCCGGCGTCAGCCATGTACGGCCACTCGCAGACAGTAGCCTGCTTGGCTCCCTCAGCTTCCATTGCAATGACCCGCGAATTGTCGAGAGACGCGAAGAGCGAATGGTATCCAACGATAGTTGCGGTCGAACCGATCCGTCGAATTTCAGCAAAGGCTTCCTTCACGTCTGCCATCGAGTTAACGGCAACGATGTGAAGTTCGACGCCAAGTTGTCGGGCTGCGTTCTCCACCGGCCGCATTGTTTGGTTCTCGCGTGAAGCGACCGTGAGATAGCTCACGCGCTTGTTGCCGGGCAACGCCTCGTGAAGCAGCTCTAGCCGTTTCGCTTCGACCTCCGCTGACAAGAGGGTTACGCCGGTCACCTGTCCACCAGGGCGCGACATGGATTTGGCGAAACCAGCAATCACTGGGTCAGTCCCGGTGACAAGCACGATGGGTACATTTGATGTCGCCTTGAGTGCTGCCCTTGCTGGCGGGTCACCAATGGCGACAATGACCTCAACGTTTGCCGCCACCAGCTCTTCGGCATAGCGAAACAAGCGATCCGGCTCACCCGGCGCAAATCGTTCTTCGATCACGAAGCTGGCGCCTTCCTTGTAACCCAGCTTTTCCAGCTCCGTTGCCAAGATAGCCGGGCGCTGATTGCTCGACGATAGTATGCCAATTCGGCGAGGCAGAGCGTGGGACTGCGCCCTCCCATCCGCGCGTATTCCAACTGTGCCCACCAATCCGAGCAGCAATCCACGACGGTTCATCGAGTGATCCCGCAAAACAGTCTGTGCGAGATGCTACACGATCATGACGGACAAGAAGAAGGCCCCGCCCACCGATCAAGCGAGCGAGGCCCAAAGGTCTGTCGGGAAGTGGGGAAGCTAAGCCGCCACCAGCGCCACCGAAGTACCAGACCGCGACGTATCGAGCCGCACAATGCCATCAGCCGCTAGCTCGCGGAGCACCTGATTGAGCCGCGTGGCGGACGTGCCGATCAGAGCGGCTAGACCACGTTGTGAGCCCTGTACACGACCCTGCTTTGAGGCCAGGAGCTTGACCACGTTCTGCCTCGTTCCACCGCCCCCTGCACAGTCATCGTTCCGGTCGTCGTGTTCAGGGGTGTTCAGTGGTGCCGGAACACGATGCTTGCTGGGGATTTGAGGCACAGAGGCCGGTAGGTGTACAGGGGGCTGAACATCAGCTTTGCCGGCCACCTGAACACCAGCCTGAACACGCCCCTGAACACCAACATTGGACACCGACTGAACAAGCAATGCCGCGAGCGCAGAGCCCAGCTCCAAAGCGAACACTGGCACCAGAACGAGCCATTCCGCGAGCACGCTCGATTTCACGTTGATGCCGAGTGCCGCGAGATAAGTGGCCAGTGCGTGCGAGCCTGGGTCCGCGGCCTTCACGGTGGCGCCAGTGGCGAGGTCAGTCGTGGTCTGTTGGACGATGTCCTGTAGCTCCGCACGACGTTCCGCTCGGGCCACTTCGCCTTTGAGCACCGCGACCCTGGGACAGACCACCTTAGTGACGGGGCCGTCCACGACGCTGCAATCGCCGGCCTTGGGATTTTCCGCCAACAGTCGCGTGACCTCGGCTGCCACTTCGGCCTTGGGCCTGGACGGTGCGAGCGTGGCCAGTTCAGATCGGGCCGACTCGTAGCGCTCGCGAGCGGCCTCAGCTTGAGTGACGACAGCACCGCGCTTGGCAGCGAGATCCCCGCGACTGCCGGCCATCAAAGACAGCTCGGACGTGAGGCTGTAGGCGACCGCGACCAGTGCCAATAGACCAAGCGCCGCGCCACGTCCGATCGCGAATGATCGGAAGGCTTGGAACGCGGATGCGACGGCGAGCGGCTTGATGCACTCAAGGGCGACTGCGAAGAGCACAGTCAAAGAGCCGAGCAACCAGCCGTGCGTTGAGCCGGAGGTCCATGCGTACACCGCACCGAAGCCGGCGGACGCAATCACGAGTCCTGATGCGGAGATACGTGCGAGTGTTTGTGTGAGTTGTGAGTCCTCGCGGGGTAAGTTCTTGGCGGGACTCGTAGATGCAAGTGAGGCTTTACAACTGGCCAGAAAAGTCGAGAATATCGACATTGGGATCGTTCCTTCTTCAGCAAGGTTCGGTTCAAGGGCTCGAGTTGGGACGGCAATCCCGCTCGGGCCCGCTTCATTTTCAGGCTAGGCACTTACCAATTCGTTGAGTCGGTTGCTTCCTCCCTCCGTCTGTTCGCTGCGGTCACGCCGCTGCTAATGCGGTCTGTCCGCGTCTGTTGGCTCGCCGGGCCAGATGCCGCCTGTGCTGTTCGAGCTTCGACAGGCGACGTTCCTGCAAATGTTCGGCAGCCCTATCCAGCTCGGCATATTCTGCGACAAGCTCTTCGTGGCGACGCCGGTCCCGTTCCCGAATTCGGTCGGCCCAATTTTCGATCTCGTCTTCAACCAGCCACCGGCCGCGGCCGTTAAGGATCTCGGCCATCCAATAGCAACCAAGGCTGATGCGCCCGAGCGTCCGAGTAAGCCCTTCGGGTAGTTCTTTGTCCGGGTCGGATGCCGCATCCAGGAACACCCTGTTCGCAATATCCAAGCACCGCGTGATCTTTCCCATTTCCCTTCTCCCCTCCGTTCGCCCGACAACCATTTGCCGGCGCAAGGAGAATGGAAATGCGATTTGCCGAAGTATTCAATGGAGATTAAATCGGCACTTCAAGGGGGATGGAAAAGGTGTGGCAAGGATACATAACATAAATCTTGTGATTAACGCCAGTAATAACACAGTCTATGTTAAGGAGATAACAGATTTTGTGTTATCTCGTTGCTTCTGGGCACACCTTTCCCTCGCGCGCGTAGGCTCAGTTTGTTTTCACACCGCCTTCAAGGGTGGTTCCCATTGGCGGCATACGTGGCTTGCCGGCGAACTCCGGGAACATCTCATCAGCCGCAGCTCGGCCGTGATAACCCTTATGGGTGACGTACTGTTTTCGCCGGCTCCATTCTGCTTTCGAGCGATCCACGAGCGGTTGGGTTGCGGCTCGAAAGTCCTCGTGTTGAAGACGATAGTAAGAGAATTGTCCGCGAGTGAGTCCCATCGCGGCAATCGCTTCTTTGATGGTCACGCCCTTTTCGCTCTGAGCTTTGGCCATTTCCGTCATTTCGGGGCGCCACCTGCTTTTTCTGCCTGCCATGGCCGCCTCCTAGTGCTTCTTTTTTGCGGTGAAATAGCCAACGATGGCCAGAGCGGTGGCGAGAAAAACGGTGAACTCCAATAACTGCCAAGCGGTGATGTGAAAGGTCATTGTCTTTATCCTGTTGCAGATGAAACACGAGTGTATTGCGTTGGCCGGGAGAATGGCTGCCTGGGGCCCGCTGTTTTCTGGACTCCGAGGGGTCGGAGCGAGGCAACAAAGGCCCCAGGCGGTCAAATTTGGGGCTTCTACGCGCGGTCCTGCTAGATCCCGGCTTTGGAGGTCGCCTTAAGGGGCTCTCTAAGCCTGGAACCACGCCGATCCGACACCTGGCCGGGCGGATCTACGGCGTCCACCGCGTAGGGGGTCCCGTCGAAACTGTACGGTCGATTTCTGCGCCAACGGGCCAGCATCGGTTTCAACTCGTTAGGTAGTGGCCCGCTGTATCGCAGGTAGTACTCGGGGAGGCCCGGCGCGTGCTTGCGGCAGTGAGGGTTCCTCGGACCATCGTCCGCTCCGTGCGAATGGAACTGGCCGCAGAAAGGGCACACGATGACCCAATGCCTGGTCATGTCCCTCACCGAGTAGGCTCGGATGATCGGCCGTCCGTGGGGGGTATGCTCATAGTGCGGGGCAACCGCCTCCCATCTTTCGGTGGGGGTTGCTTCATCAGTAAAAGTGCTATGATCAGTACACATTATTCAGGCTTAACCTTCTAGTTGCGCTCGATTGTTGTTGGAGATCCAGCGCCGGCCGAGCGGATGCCGTGCGATGAAACTGGTTGGGTCGCAGCCGCAGGCTGGTGTACTTGTGAACTTGTGCACGTCGTTTTGGAAACTTCTGGCCGCGAGCGCTTTTTGCGCAGATCCCTATGTGTGTAATTTTTCTAACCCCAAGAAACTTTTGAAATCACGTGCACAAGTTCACAAGTACACGCCTAGACCAAGGGGACATCGGGATCAGGGTCCCGGGAAAGGCGGTCCACCTTGCGGGAGGGTGTCCAGAGGGTGGCCGGAAGGGTGGCCAGGGTTAAGTCATTGAAAAGACAACATAAAACAAGGTCTGGCCACCCTGGCCACCCTGGACACCCTGTTTTGCTACTCTCCCCCCGCCACCCTGGCGCCAGCCAGCCACCCTGCCCCTTCTCTTCTTTTACCTATTTATTGGAAATAGGGTGTCCAGGGTGTCCAGGGTGGCCAAAGCCCGTAAATACGGCACTTTTGGAGACTGGCCACCCTGGCCAGCCCCGCAAGGGTGTCCACTAGCGTCGGCGTCGGGACTGGGCGGCTGCAAAGATATCTTCGACTTTCGAGTGGCCGGTATCTGCCGACACGCCGTCTCCACAGCCGATAATGTCCAAGCTCCGTCTTTCCAACTCGTCGTTGGCGCCTATTCTCCAAACCCACTTTAGCTCGCCTTCGGCGTTCCGCTTTTCGTACCTGCCTTCTTTTTCTCCGTCCCCGCCACGCGAGCGGCTGTACTTCCAGCCGTGCTTATTCATGGCCTGCCCCAATCGCGTTCTTTCGGATTGGCGCTGTCTCAGGTCGGGCCTATCCGCAGGAAAACCAACGGCAGTCCACAAGTCTTCGACATATATGATGCCGTCTTTGTTGGCCAACGCCGCGTCCACTCTCTCCTGCATCGGCTCGATTACTTCTCGCTTCTGCTGTTCGAGGCTGGCGTGGCTCCATAGCGTCTCATCAAGAACGATGCTCGCGCCCTGGCTCTCGTAATGGGCTGCTTCTGCCCACAGCTTTTCGCGATCTTCCGCAAGCCGCCCCAGGTCAATCCTCCGCACCGTCACTGGCCAGAACCGACGATTGCCCGTCTGGTCGCGGAGGTACTGTTCATCGTTCGTCGTACCGACCAGCACAAAGTGGCGCGGCGCGTCTGTCGTCCACCTCTCAAACTTCATGTCGGTACGATCGTGGGTACGGGAGATGAACGATTTGACGGACTCGACTTCCGCGTTCCTGATGCCCTTCAACTCGGCAACTTCGACCATCCACTTTCCTGCGGTCTGCATGATCACCTGTCGTGCGTCCGCACCGATCTGAAGATTTTCCTCGAACCATTCCTCGCTAGCCAGCACTCGCACCAGTGCGGACTTGCCGGCGCCCTGGGGTCCCTCCAACACAAGCATCTGATCGAACTTTGTGCCCGGCTTGCGAGCGCGCCGCACCGCGGCAATCAAGAACAAGCGCCCGAACTGGCGGACTAGCGGCGTGTCCTCCGCACCGGCATAGTCCACGAGCCAGTTGTCAAGGCGGGGCACGCCGTCCCACGCGAGCTGATCAAGCCAGTCTTTGAGCGGGTGGCGCTGGTTTCGTTCCGCAAGCACGAGAATGGCGTCGCGGAAGTACTCTTTGTTTGGCGTGAGTCCAACACTATCGGCGAGCATGTACAGCTCTCGCTCGGCAGCATCATTCAGCTCGCTAAAGCCTTCCAGCCCTTCCACGTAGTAGCGCCGGGCAAACGCGTCCTTGTAGACCGTGATGCCGGACCGCTGGAGGAAGGCTTCAATGTTCGGCTGCGATCGAGCGACAGGCGTCCCGTTGTCCCTTTTGTCGGGCCACTCAATGACGACTTGATTGGCGTCGCCGCCCTTCTTCGTCTTCCCCCAGTTCCAGCCGGATGCGTTTGCTCGACGGAAGAAGGTTCCGAGTGTCACCGCATCCTTGCTTTCACCGAACGAACTCCACGCTTTCTCTTGATCTTCACTGTCGTATTTGTCCCGACAGTATTGCTCGCTCAGCTCGCACCACAGGGCATATCCTTGCTGCAGGCCAGCCGACTGATGATGAAGCGCCATCCCCCACGTAAGCCAAGTCTCCCGATCAAAAAATTCTTTGCCGCCCGTGCTCTCATGCAAGTGCTTTGCCGCATTCCTCACCTGCCCGACCTCATTATCGTTCATCAGGCGGAACGTCGTCATAAGCCCAGCGGATGATTTTGCAGGCGCGGACTGTCGACGTTCGATCGGAGGAAACGCTTTCAGGATTTCGTCCCGCGAGTATCGCGGACCGTCATCTTTGATGATGCGCACACGCCAGGGGCGGCTCGGGTCCTTCATGTGCCACGAGCCGGCGAGCCGCATGATGCGCGTACGGTCCTTGGCGTTCTTGTCCGATCCGTAGTCCGCAACCATCCGCGCCATGACGCCGTCGAAGTCATCAGCAGTTAGGCCGTCGCAAACGAAGTAGGCGTGGAATTTGCCGGGCGATGACTCAACGATGAATGTCGGATCGATCGGCAGCGCATCGACGCGGGCTTGGCCATCTTGATCCAGCTCTGCCCAGACCGCTCGGATGCGTGTAACGTTCTCGACCTTGCGGCGTGGCTTTGCATCGCCGGCCAAGACGTTTTGCCCGATCTCATTCACGGCGACATAGACGCCAGCCCCGCCCCTGTTTTCACGCCCTAGCTTTGGCAGTGCGTCGCGCAGGACTGCGTGGCCCTGTGTCTTTGCCCCTCTTCGGCCAGTTCGGGCGTCGTCCAGGGTTTCGAGCCATATTGGCTGTTCGGGATCAATACCCAATAACCCCAGATGTTTGGCTGCCTCGGCGCCATCAACATCGGCAGTTTCGGAAATTACGTTACTTTCGCTATTGACTTCTACTTTCGCTTTCATTACATTCCCTCGTGTAATTGATTTCCTCATGCCGTTTTCTCCATGCTCGGATAGGCGGCTCTTCTAGGTTCCAAACGCAAACTGTGCCCGTCGGACCAAAAATCCGGCGGGTTCTTTCGTTTCAGCGGTCGTTAGGCCGCTGCCCGCGCGTCATCGCGGCTCTCAAGCCAACTCAGAACGTCCCCCTGCCGCCAAGCAATCCTGCGGTGACTGAGCTGCCGGGGCGTCGGGAATTGCTTGGCCTTCACCAGCGACCACAGGGTCACCTTGGAAAGCCCTGTAAGCGCCAGCACGGTCTCCCGGCTCAACATCCGGTAACCCGCCAGATCCGGCGGCACGGTGCATTTATTCGCGGTAGTCATTCGGTTTCTCCCGTTTGAGGTGATTGAGGGGCGTGGGTCCGACCTTGTGGGGGAACAGACCACAGCCTCAGACGTATATATACTCGATCGGAGCATAAGCGTCAAGGTGTTTTCGTCTGTCGTTGTCTGTTTGAAGCCGTTTTATTTCGCCACCGAACGATAGAACCTCACGTCAATAACGTGATGCTCAATTCCGAAATGACGGGCTTTTAGAAGCGCGAATGGGACTCGGAATGGGACTTTCGAAACCTACCGCCCAGTAGATGAGTCGGAATGTCGCACTTAAAATCTAAAAACGAAGCCGGGGAAAATTTGGATCTGGGAAAGGGACCCGACCCAAAAAATGAAAAAAAAGGGGCCGTGTAGACCTACAAAGGTAACGTACTAGGAAGGCACGCCGTTGGGGGGCCACCCCGCCTCCAACGCGCACAGCCACCATCGCCGGCCAAGCCTTTGAGCCTCGGGCGTCTGTTCTCGGCTAGGCGTCTGTTGGTCTGTTGAGTGGCGGCTAGGGTTTTGACTTTGAGGCTTGCCACGCTTGTACGTCGCTCAGTTCAAAGCGCACAGCCCGCTCGCCAACCTTGGCCGGTTCCGCCAGCTCCCCATCACGCACGGCTCGCTTGACGGTGCTAGTGGAGACGCCGGCCCGCTTCGCAACCTCTTTGTACGTCAGCATGGCATCAGGTGGATGCTCTTGCCTCACCATTAGCGGAAGGGCCGGCAGCATGATCGGGCGCCCTGCGGGATCAACGTAGGGTTCGCCGCGGCCATTCACGAGCAGTCCGAACACCTGCGTATCTGCCTCGTCCCGCGGACTCTCGGGCACAACGATGACAGCCGACGTGAACTCAGTGACCCGGCCATCCGCCATCAGGACGTGCAATACTGGCTGCTTCTTCCCGTCCATGCCCGGCACGATGCGAGCTACGGCGCGGCGATCTGCCTTGTCCACATCGTCCAGTGCCATGTTCGCCGCCCTTGAAGCTGCCGCCGAATGCCCGTAAGACGTGACCACTTCCCGCGACGCTCGGTGATTTGGGCCACATCAGTCAACGCGCGTGTTGGGAGGGGGTTTAGGTGTGTTTTGGCACACCGATGTCACACCAGCGAAATAGCCACATCGCTGCGAAGACCGAAAAACCCAATGAAATCAATAAGGAGAGGTGGCTGAGCCAGGTTGAAGGCACCGCACTCGAAATGCGGCATACGGGCAACTGTATCGGGGGTTCGAATCCCCCCCTCTCCGCCAAGCACGCTCACTCAGATCGAGCGACGGTCCGTGCCAGAGGACGCCGGCCCAAGCCAACTCCATACAAATTGTACGGCAAATTCAGCAAGATAATGTTGATGCCCGACCCAGGCTGACGTGACTTCGGTTGCCTGGGTGAGACTTGGACCGCCCCACAATCACCGCTAGATTGGGTGATAAATTGGGGGTCGTTCGATGTCGTCACTCGCCCGGCCGCGTAGCCTTCACCGGCTCAACCATCTGCGCATCGTCAAGCTCAAACGCCCCGGCATCTATGAGGACGGCGGCGGCCTGCGCTTGATCGTCGGACCGACGCTCAAGAAGCGCTGGGTGATGCGCGTGACGATCGACGGGCGCCGACGCGAGCGTGGCCTGGGGGGCTTTCCGACCGTGTCGCTCGAGCATGCCCGGCAACGCGCTGCTGAGTGGCGTACGGCCGCCCGAGCGGGGCGCGACCTCGCCGCAGAGGCGCGGCGCAAACGGGCGGCGCGTGGCGCAACATTCGAGGACGCCTTCCGCGCTTATTTCGCAATTAAGCGACGGACGCTTTCGAATGCCAAGCATGTTGCCCAGTGGGAATCCACCATCACCACCTACGTCATGCCGCAAATCGGCTGTTTGGCGGTCGCCGACATCGACGCCTCGGACGTGCTCGCCGTGCTCACACCCTTGTGGTTCGAGAAGCCCGAGACGGCCCGCCGGGTCTTGCAGCGCGTGGAGGCGGTTTTTGGTCGGCGATCCTGCGTGGACAGCGCCAACTGGCATCGCCATGCATGGGGATTGTGAGCGAGCTTGGCGGCGGTCATCGCCAGGTCAGGCATCATGCCGCCTTGCCGTGGCGAGAGGTCGGCGCCTTCGTCGCGTCATTGCGGGAGCGGCAAGCCGGTCTGCTGACCAAGCTCGCCTTCGAGTTCCTGGTCCTGACCGCGGCGCGCAGCGGCGAGGTGCGCGGCGCCCGCTGGAGCGAGATCGATTTCGCCGCACGGGAGTGGCGCGTGCCGGCAGCCCGCGTGAAGGCGCTCTCTCCACATGTTGTGCCGCTGTCAAAGCGCGCCATCGAGATCCTGAAGGTGGCCCGAGCAGCCACACCGCAAGCTGACCTGGTATTTTCCGGACCTTCCGGCCGCCCGCTGTCGGACATGACCTTCACCAAGCTCCTGCGCGACATGGGCTATGGTGGCCGCGCGACGGCGCACGGGTTCCGCACCTCCTTCAAGGTCTGGGCGGTCGAGGAGGCCAAGGTGCGCGACGAGGTGAGCGAGGCGGCCCTCGCTCACGCGATCCCCGAGAAGGTCCGCGCGGCCCACCTGAGGACCAAATTCCTCGAGGAACGGCGCGATGTGATGACCGCGTGGGCACATGCGGTGGTGCCACGAATCTCGGTGGCACGTCAGGCCGGGAGCAAGCTGAGCTGCGGTCGTCAAGATGAACGAATCTGCGATCTTCCGTCCGCGCCTACGCCTATCATGGTACGGTCACGATAGACCGGATTTCCTATGTTGCGCCTGGCAATGAGCGGCCTGACCCTCACCGTCCGCGCGGCGGCAGGCCTTCTCATGCTCGCGGCGGCCCTTCGGCCCGCCCCAATTGCGGCAGCCGACAGCAGAGCGACGATCCTGATCGTCACCTCCTATCCGTCCGCCTTCTACGAGCCCTTCCGCCGTGTCTTCGAGCAGAAGGAGCCGGGCTACCGGCTCAGGATCGTCAACCGTAAGACCGCGGCCGCGATCATGCAGGTCAGCCACGGGCAGTTCGCGCGCGCCGATGTCTTCTGGGCGTCCTCGCCAGATGCGTTCGAGGTTCTCAAGGCCGCAGGGCGCCTCGCCCCACTTGATTTTCGCGTCGAGACGCAGGAGCGGGCAATTGGGCGCTTTCCGCTAGACGACCCCGATGGGCGTTTCCGCGGCTTCGCCGTGTCGGGCTACGGCATGATATGGAACACGGCGTTGCTCCAACGCGCGAATGTTCCGGCGCCGCGCGCGATCACCGATCTTGCCGATCCACGCTATCGCGGACTGTTGGCGATGTCCTCGCCTTCGCGCTCGGGCACCACCCATCTAATGGTGGAGACCGTGCTCCAGCGCTATGGATGGGAGAAGGGCTGGGCACTCTGGCTGCGCATGGCCGGGAATCTGGCGACGATTACCGCGAGAAGCTTCACAGTCTCGAACGGCGTTGCGCAGGGGCGTTTCGGAGTCGGCCTCTCGATCGACTTCCTCGGGCGGGGAGGCACAGGTCCGGGCATGCTTGGTTTTGTTTACCCGGAAGAGAATGTGTTCCTGCCGGCCAGCATTGCACTGCTTGCTGAGGGGCAGGAGCCGGAGGGCGCACGCCGGTTCGTGCGCTTCGTGCTTTCGCGCGAGGGACAGACGCTACTCTCCCACCCGGATGTCCGACGCCAGCCGCTCCAGCGGCTGGAAGCTGGGCAAGGCGATCTTTTTGCGGAGGCGGAGATGAAGCCTGAAGCAGTTTTCGATGCCCGGCTCTCCGGCCGCCGTTATGAGCTAGTCAACCTCCTCTTCGACGAATTGATCGCCGAGCGCTTCGTTAGGCTGCAACGTTTCTGGCGACGATTCGACGAAACGCGCGAGGCCGTCAGCCAGGACGCCGGGATGCAGCGGCGGCTTACGGAGATCGAAGCGGAATTTCTGCGCCTTCCCCCACTCATAGCCGGGTTCGGCCGGGAATTGCCCCCCATCGCCCTCAGACGTCTGCCGCGCGGCGTGCCGCCGGGTGAGTCCCAGGCTGGGTTGCTCGAACTCGTCCGGCAGGAGGCGGAGACGAGCCTGCTGGCGGCCGAGCGAGCGCTCGAATCCGCTAAGGCCGCGTTCGAGGCAAGCTTACGTAGTTCCGACATAGGTCCGAGATGAGCGTCGGCGATCTGGTACGTTTCGGAATCGGTGCCAAGCTCGGTCTTGCCTTCGCTGTTTCGGCCGCGTTGGCGATCGTCGCCTGCATTGTCGGCTGGCTATCCTACGAGCGGCTCAGCCTCTCGATGCGGCAGATCAGCCGCGACGATCTTCCCGCCACTATTTCCGCATCACAGCTCACGCAGCTCGGGAGTGCGATCATCGGTGCCGCGCCAGTGCTATCGCAGGCTGAGTCCGCCGAGAGCGTCGAGCGCATCGAACGCCAGATCGACAACCGGCTTAGCGATATACGCAGCATCCTGAACACTTCGGGTAGCGACGAACTACGTAGCGTTCGCCAGCTCGTCGAGCCACTGACGGAAAATCTCGCGCAGATCCGCGCCGAGACCCTCGCCACCATCGCCATGCGCGCCCGCAACGAGGCGCTGTTGCGTGAGATCATGGCGCTGCACAGCGATTTCGTCGACGAGGCTGAGCCGCTCGTTGACGATGCACGCTTCATCGCCCAATCCTTGCTGGAGGATATCGAGCAGCGCCGGGGCAGCAGCGGCGCCACCGCAGAGGTCGCGCAGCAGATGAAGAAGGCGGAGGCCGTCCTCCAGCTCTCCTCTCATGCAAACCTCGCGATCGGGCTAATCAGCCGCATCGCCTCCGTCTCGACCAAAGAGCACTTGGCGGTGGACGGCCATTTCCTCGCCGAGACGCTTGACCTTATCCGCCCGCTCCTGCCCGCGCTGGACAGCGCGAACGACACGATCAGCCTGCGGCAGATCGTGTCGCGCCTGTTCGAAATCGCCGATCCGGAAGGTGGACTGCCCGACCTGCGCCGGCTTGAACTGAAGCAGCGCGAGCACATGGCCATGCTGGTAGCGAACAACCGCGAGTTGATCGCCGAACTCGACCGAGCTCTTGCCGCGATTCTCGACGCAGCAAAGCAGCGCGCCACGACTTCGGGAGAGATCGCCGACAAGTCGATCCAGCTCGGCCGCAACGCGCTCCTACTCATCGCGACCGGCGCCGTCGCCGCCTCGCTGATCGTTGGCTTCCTCTATGTACGCTCGAACCTGATCCGCCGCATCCGCTCGCTCTCCAACGCCGCGCGCCTTCTGGCCGACGGGCGAATGCCTGAACCGATCCAGGTAACCGGATCGGATGAACTCACCGACATGGCCCGCGCGATGGAGCGCTTTCGCCATGCGCAGGAAGACTTGGTCCAGGCGGCGAAACTCGCCGCGCTCGGTAATCTCTCCGCCGGCATAGCGCATGAGATTAACCAACCGCTCAACGCCATCCGGTCTCATGCCCACAACGCACTCGTTTTCCAGGAGCGCGGCGATGCCGCAGCTCTCACACGCGCCTTGCGCAAGGTGGACAGCTTGATCGCCCGTATCGCGCAGGTCATTACGCATCTCCGCCGCTTCGCGCGGCGCTCGGAAGTTGCGCTCTCGCCCGTCTCGTTATTCGACGCCGTGGAAGGCGCAATCGTGTTGCTCGGCCCTCATGTCCGCGACACCGGCGTAAATGTGACCTGCAAGGTCGCGCCGGAAATCCGCGTTCTGGCGGAGGATATCCGGCTCGAACAGGTGGTGGTCAACCTTGTCGCCAACGCCGTGGATGCGGTCGCCAAACAGGAAAAGCGCGATGTGCGCATCCTGGCCGAAACAAGCGAGGGCATGGTGCGCCTGCACGTGATCGATACCGGCCCGGGCATACCCAAAAAAATCGCCGCGAGCCTGTTCGACCCCTTTGTCAGCTCCAAGCCGGCGGGGTCGGGCATGGGGCTCGGGCTCTCAATCTCCTACAATATTATGCGCGATTTTGGTGGCGCGCTCCGCGTAGTCGACTACGACTTCGGAGCCCATTTCATGATGGAACTGAAAGATGCAACCGGAGACCCGGAAGATGGCACTGCCGCTTCTGCTGATCGACGATAACAGCGAGGTGCTCGAAGCACTGGCCGAGACGCTCGAGCTCGCCGGCTTCGCAGTTTCGGCTGCGGCGAGCTGGGCCGAGGCGCGCCCGGCCATTGCTGCGGGCAAGGCCGGCGTCGTCATCACCGATGTGCGTATGCCTGGCGATGATGGCTTCGTGGCACTACGGGACATCCAGGCTATCGACAACGAAATTCCGGTCATCATGGTCACCGGCCACGCGGATGTGCCGATGGGCGTACGCGCCATGCAACAGGGCGCCTATGATTTCATCGAGAAGCCGATTGACCCTGCCTATCTGGTGGGGTTAGCGCGCCGCGCCGTAGCGCACCGTAAGCTGGTTCTCGACCACCGGAACCTGCGCAACGCGGTGCAATCCAAGGCCGTCGAGGGGCGTATCCTCGGAAGTTCTGCGTCTATCGCGCGGCTACGGGAACTAGTCGCAGCCCTTGCGCAGGTCGATGTCTCAGTGCTGGTTCACGGCGAGACGGGCACCGGTAAGGAGTTGGTCGCGCGCGCCCTCCACGATTTCGGGCAACGTTCAGGCGGAAATTTCGTCGCGATCAATTGCGCGGCGTTGCCTCACACTCTGCTCGAATCCGAGCTTTTCGGCCATGAGCCGGGCGCCTTCACCGGTGCGCGGGAACGACGCATCGGCAAGATCGAGCAAGCGCATCGCGGCACGTTGTTCCTCGACGAGATCGAGAGCATGTCGCTCGAAGCGCAGGCGCGCCTACTACGCGTACTCCAGGAACGCCGCTTCGGCCGTCTCGGCGGGCAGCGCGAAATCGAAGTTGATGTCCGCGTCGTCGCGGCAACCAAGGCCGATCTCATCGCGCAAGCCACGAAAGGGCTGTTCCGCGAGGATCTCGTCTATCGCCTCAACGTAGTCCCGCTGGATATTCCGCCGCTGCGTGCGAGGGACGCCGCCGATATTGAGTTGATCTTCCGCCATTTCTTTGACGAGGCCGCGAGCCGCCTCGGCGACAGAGCCGCCGCCCTCCCTGCACTCGCGCCGTTGGCCGCGCATGATTGGCCGGGAAATGTGCGCGAATTGCGCAATGCGGCCGAACGCGCAGCACTCGGCTTCCCCGTCTTCGCCCAGAAGCCCAGCGAGGCGCCCACCTCGCGCCGCGAAACGCTGGCCGCGCGGATGCATCGGCACGAGAGACGCGAGTTGGAGGGCATCCTCGCCGAGGGGGGACAGCTCCAGCATATCGCTGCGAATCTCGGCATTTCCCGTAAGACGCTCTACCTGAAAATGCGCGAGCACGGCCTCGCCCATCCCGGCCTTTCGCAGGAAAGCGCCGAGTAAATCCGGTAACACGAAAGCGTGACACGAGAAAATTCGGTAACGCGCGCCGTGGAGACAAGACGTCATCCCATTGAAATACATCATACTAATATCAGGCTGCATTTTGGCATCCCTCTTGCTGCCGGACAGGACCCCGGCTGTGCGAGCCCGCCGGGGCAAGATGCAAAGGGAGACGCTCAATGATAAATCGCCGAACCGTCGCCATCGCGCTGACGCTTGCAGCAGCCCTCTCCACCTCCGTCTTCGCGCAGGCTCCGACGGGCAAGGTGACGGTTGTGACCTCCTTCTCGAAGGACGTGACCGATCCGATCAAGAAAGCGTTCGAGAAGGCCAATCCTGGCCTCACGCTCGAAGTACAGAACCGCAACACCAATGCGGGCGTGAAATTCGTCGAGGAGACCCGCTCCAACAACCAGTCGGATCTGTTCTGGGCGTCGGCACCGGATGCGTTCGGCGTGCTGGTGAGCAAGGGGCTCCTGACTTCCTACCAGCCCAAGGCGAAGGGCATTCCGGAGCAGGTCGGCCGCTTCCGGGTCAATGACGCTTCGGGCAAGTATTTCGGCTTCGCACTCTCCGGTTACGGCATCATGTGGAACGACCGCTACGCCAAAGCCAACAAACTGCCGGCGCCGAAGGAATGGTCCGATCTCGCCACGCCGATCTTCCACAATCACGTCTCCATCGCCTCGCCGGGCCGCTCCGGCACGACGCATCTGACCATCGAGGCCATCCTCCAGGGCGAGGGCTGGGAAAAGGGCTGGGGCACCATCAAGGCCATGGCCGGCAATTTCAACCAGATCGCCGAGCGCTCCTTCGGCGTGCCGGACGCGGTGAATTCCGGTCAGGTCGGCGTCGGCATCGTGATCGATTTCTTCGCCTATTCGGCGCAGGGCGCCGGCTTCCCGGTGAAATTTGTCTATCCCAGCATCAGCACGCTCGTGCCGGCCAATGTCGGCATCATCACCAATCCGCCGAATCGGGTGGGCGCGGAAGCCTTCGTGGAATTCCTACTTTCTCCGGCGGGCCAGGAAGTGCTGCTTGAGCCGACCATCCGCCGCCTGCCGGTCAACCCGACGATCTATGCCAAGGCGCCAGCGGATTTCCCGAACCCGTTCAAAGACCAGCGTTTCAACTCGATGCAGGATTTCGACACGGTGAAATCCAACGAGCGGACCGAAGTGGTCGATACCTTGTTCGACCAACTGATCTCGTTCCAGCTCGAGGACCTCAAGACGATCACCCGCACCCTCCACGAGGTAGATGCCGCGCTCGCCAAGAAGACCAATCCAGCGGCCGCCAAGCTCGTGGGCGAGGCCCGCGCGCTGATCGCCGCCATGCCGATCTCGGAAACCGAGGCGTCGACCGATGTGGCCATCAAGGCCGCTTTCCGTGGTGGCAAGGATGCAAAGACCCGCCAGGCCGAGTTCGAGCAGAAATGGGCCTCCTTCTCCAAGGAGAATTACGCCAAGGCCAAGACCAAGGCCGAAGAAGCCCTGAAACTCGTTCGCTGACATGACTTCCGCCGCCAGTCCTTCCGGGCCGGCGGCGTTTTCCTCCAATCATTCCCTCTCCATTCTCGTTTGCACGCAGCCTTCCGCCGAGGGCCTGTGAAAGGATCTTGCATGTCCACGCATTCGCTTGCGGCGCAGATGCGCCCGGCCTCCGGCAAGCTGAGTTCCGCAACGCCGGGGCAGTGGCTAACGATTGCTGGCATTGTCGGCTTTCTCGGCCTTTTCCTTATCGTGCCGGTCGGCATGGTGATCCTGGTTGCGTTCAAGGATCCCAATACCGGCACCTTCACTCTGGTGAATTTCGCCGATTTCCTTCGCAATCCGCTCTTCCTGCTTGCGTTCTGGAATTCCCTCTACGTCTCGGTGATGTCGGTCGTCTGGGCCAGCGTGCTCGCCCTGCCGCTCGCCTATCTGACGACGCGCTTCGATTTCCGCGGCGCGGGGATTGTCCAGACCCTGGGCATCATCCCGCTCATCATGCCGCCCTTCGCCGGCGCGGTGGCGATGCAGCTCCTCTTCGGCCGCAACGGCACGATCAACCTGCTGCTGGGCGACTGGTTCGACATCAACATCCCCTTCATGGAGGGGCTGAACGGCGTGATCTTCGTCCAGTCGGTTCATTATTTTCCCTTCATCCTGATCAATCTCACGGCTTCACTGCGCAACATCGACAGCGCGATGGAGGAAGCCGCCCAGAATCTCGGCTGTTCGGGTTTCCGGCTGTTCCGGCGCATCGTCTTCCCGCTCGCCATGCCGGGCTATGTCGCGGGCGCGAGCCTCGTCTTCATCAAGGTCTTCGACGATCTGGCGACGCCGTTGCTGCTCAACGTCAAGGATATGCTGGCGCCGCAGGCCTATCTGCGCATCACCTCGATCGGCCTCAAGGACCCCACCGGCTATGTGATTTCCGTGGTGCTGATCGTCTTCTCGGTGCTCTCGCTCTGGGTCGCCTCGCTCGCCACGCGCGGCCGCGATTATGCAACGGTGCAGCGCGGCGGCGGCGGTCTTTCCAAGCGTGAGATGAAGCCGGGCCATGCGATCGCCGCCTATGCCGTGATCGGGCTCATCCTCTTCCTGGTGCTGAGCCCGCACCTCGGCCTGCTACTGCTCTCGTTCTCGACCGTCTGGTCCTATTCGCCACTGCCGGATGCCTACACGTTCCAGCATTACACCCGCGTGGTGATGGAGAGCGGCCAGTTCATCACCAACACCTTGCTCTATGCCTCGCTGGCGGGGCTGATCGACGTGGTGCTCGGCTCGGCCATCGCCTATCTCGCCATCCGCACCAAGATCGTCGGGCGGCAATGGCTCGATTACCTCGCGAGCGCTGCGATCGCGGTTCCCGGCGTGGTGCTCGGCATCGGCTATCTGCGCGCCTATTACGGGGTCAGCCTGCCGAGCGGACAATCGGTCACCAGCTTCTGGCTGATCATCGTCCTCGCGCTTGCGGTGCGGAGACTGCCCTATGCCCTGCGCGCATGCACGGCGGCGATGCAGCAGATCAGCGTCTCGCTGGAAGAAGCCGCAGAAAACCTTGGCGCGACCAAGGCCCGCACGATCCGCCGCATCGTTCTGCCACTAATGACGGGCGGCATCGCGGCGGGGTTTGTAACGAGCTTCGCGACCGCTGCGGTGGAACTATCGGCGACCATGATGCTCGTCCAGAACACATCCGACGCGCCGCTCGCCTACGGGCTCTACGTCTTCATGCAATCGCCGGCTGGACGCGGCGCAGGCGCTGCGCTCGGCATTATCGCGGTGCTGATCGTCGGCATCTCCACCTACCTGTCGAACCTGATCGCCGACCGCGACCGCGCGGCCAAGTCTGGCCAGATCTGACCTCTCTGCAAGGAACACTTCCATGTCTTTCAACGTTCACAATCAGCTCATGGACGATATCCGGCACAATGCCGCGGGGATCGTCATCACGGACGTCAACCTGTCCTACGGCCACACGCATGTGCTGAAGGGCATCAACCTTACCGTCAATCCCGGCGAACTATTTGCCTTTCTCGGCCCTTCCGGTTGCGGCAAGACAACCCTGCTGCGGCTGATCGCTGGCTTCAGCATTGCGCAGACTGGCACCGTTAGCGTCGGCAGCATGGATATGTCCGGCCTGCCCCCGTGGAAGCGCGATGTCGGCATGGTGTTCCAGTCCTATGCGCTCTGGCCTCACATGAGTGTGGCGCAGAATGTAGCCTTTGGCCTTGAAGAGCGCCGGCTTCCCCGGAGCGAGATCAAACAGCGCGTCGACCAGGCGCTCGAACTGGTCGGGCTGCGCCATCTCAAGGACCGCAAACCGTCGCAGCTCTCCGGCGGACAGCAGCAGCGCGTCGCGCTGGCGCGCACCGTCGCCATCCGCCCCAAGGTGCTGCTGCTCGACGAGCCGCTCTCCAATCTCGATGCTAAGATGCGCGTACAGGTGCGGCGCGAATTGCGCCAACTCCAGCAGGAACTGGGGATCACTACGATTTTCGTGACCCATGACCAGGAAGAGGCCAACACCATCTGCGACCGCATCGCCGTGATGCATGACGGGATCATCCAGCAGGTTGGCTCGCCAATGGAACTCTATGACCGCCCGGCCAACTTGTTCGTCGCGAACTTCCTCGGTACGGCGAACATGCTGCCAGGCAACCTGAGCGCAGACCGGAAGATGTTCCGCATAGCCGGCGACTGCGACATTCCGGTACCGATTGGCATGCCTATCATGGACAGGCCTCAGCTCGTCTTCCGCCCCCAGAATGCCGCGCTGGCGGCTGAGAAAACCCCCGTATCGGCAGATCGCATACGCCTTACAGGCGAGGTGACAAGCAGCGAATTCCTCGGCGCCTCCGTGCGTTACGAAATCCGCATCGGCAGCACGGATGTGCTGGTTGACGTAACGCATCAGTCCGGCATCGAGCCCATCCGTGCAGGCATGCGTGTCGCGATCGATCTCGACCACCAGCGTGCGTTCTACCTTCAGAACTGACCTCAGTTCCGCCCAGCTGCTTTCCCGCGGGACGGTGTCGGGCCTGACGGCAGGCCGCTCACGTCGAAAATGTGCGTGGAGACCGACGATCAGAGCGGTACGCGTGTAGACGGTCAGGCCGCATCAAAGCTTGAATTCTGGGCTCGGCCTCGACGCGGTTCGGCTCGGCACTCGCACCAACCCGGACGAGCAGTTGCTCGCGCTCGCGAAGCATTGCTGCCCGCATCAGGCCTGCAACGTGGTCGGCACCCATCTCTACAGCTTCGGCGGTGTCGAACCCACCGCCCAATGCATGCATGGCTGGATCACCGCGCGCGGCCTGCGGCGTTAGCCCGTCTATTCACACCGCTATTTTGCCGCCGCCCCTTTTTGTGATCACGACGATAGAGGGCCGCGGCGGCAGATCCGGCTTGAAGTCCGGCCAGCGCGTGGACGGATCGTCGAATGTCGACTCCTTGCCCCAGGCTTTCCACTCCATACCGTCCTCGGCCGGATGCTGGACCGCCACGAACAGGGTCTGTATGTCGGGCGTGAAACAAGGGCCGCACAGTTCGGCTCCTGCCGGGCTGCGATAGAAATGTTTCGACGTGCCGCGGCCTTTGCCTTCGGTCTCGAGTGCCCACAGGCCGTCGCTGCGGCCGTTGAAGTCGTCGGCGTTGCCGTCGGTCGAGATCCACAACCGGCCCATGGCATCGAAAGCGCAGTTGTCGGGGTTCGAGAACCAGCCGTTTCTGCTGGTCGCCGGATTGAAGGTAGCGCCGACGGCGGCGACGCTCGGATCGCCGCACTTCACCAGGATCTCCCATTTGTAGGTTGCCGCCGCATGGTCGCCGCTGGGGGGGATCAGCTCGAGGATGTGGCCGTGCTTGTTGTCCGCGCGCGGGTTGGCGGCGTCCACTTGATCCGGCTTGCGCTGCGCGTTCTTGGTCAGCATCACGTAGACCTTGCCGGTCTTGGGATTGGCCTCGACGTCCTCGGGACGGTCCAGCTTGGTTGCGCCCAGCATGTCGGCCGCCCGGCGTGTCTCGATCAGCACGTCCGCCTGGCTGGTAAAACCGTTGGCAACGGTGAGCGGCCCCTGGCCAAACACCAACGGCAGCCACTGCATCGTGCCGTCGGCGCTGAACCTGGCGACCGACAGCACACCGTTGTCGAGGATGTCCCTGTTGGCTGCCTTGTTCTGGGTGTCGACCTTGGCAGCGGTGACGAAGCGGTAGACGTAGTCATTGATCTGATCGTCGCCTGAATAGAGCGCATATTGCCCGCCGGCTGGATTAACGATGCCGGCGGCGCCTTCGTGTTTGAAGCGGCCGAGTGCCGTGCGCTTCTTCGGTGTCGACGCCGGATCGAACGGGTCGATCTCGACGACCCAACCGAAGCGGTTCGCCTCATTGGGCTCCTTTTGCACCTTGAAGCGGTCGACGTAGTGGCCCCAGGCATAGCGCCGGCCGGGAATGCCGATGCGCTTCCAGCTCGCGCTCTCGCGATGCCCCTCTGGTACCGGGCCGAGGAAGTAGTTGTTGATGTTCTCCTCGCAGGTCACCCAGGTGCCCCATGGCGTGGTGCCGCCGGCGCAGTTGTTCATCATGCCGAGCACTTTGCGGCCGGTCGGATCGGCCGTGGTCTTCATGCGTTCGTGCCCGGCGGCGGGGCCCGTCAGTTCAATCGGCGTGTCGAGGGTGATGCGGCGGGCGTACTTGGAGTTCGGCACGACCGACCAGTTGCCGGCGCGGCTGCGGGCGACCTCGATCACCGAGCCGCCATGTGCCATCATCTCGACCTCGGCCATCGTCCCGGAGACCTTGTCGGCCTGGCCGCCGCGTGCGTCCTCTCTGGTCTTGAAGCCGGCGAACATCAACTCGGTGCTGGTGTACTCGTGGTTGACGGTGAGCAGTCCTCGCCGCGAACCGTCGATCGGGAAATAGCCGAGGAAGTCATTGTTGTAGCCGAATTGCTTCGACTGGCTCGCGCCCGTCTGCGCATTGGGGGCGAACGCTGGCGCGCCGGGGAGCACCGGGTCGCCCCAGCGGATCAGGATGTCGGCATTGTATCCCTCGGCCACATGATGGGTGCCATCGACGCCCGCTTCCACCTCTTTAAACCGGAACGCTGAGGGTCTCGATTGCGCTTCCGCGGGCGTGGCACTCATGAAGCCGGCCGGCAGCGCTGCGGCCAGCACTGTGCCTGCCAGCGCGCCCTGCATGAGGTCGCGGCGATTGAGCCGTTCGGCGACCACGTCGCCAATGGTGGCGCCGGCGCTGTCGTTGACGGCCACATCCTCGTCGTCGTCCGCCCCGGTTGTTGCCTTGTGCTGCATGGGCTACCTCCCCTGACGCCTTTTTTTGCGTTTTACGAGCAGTGCAATGTCCGACTCCGGCTGAGATCACGTGCCGGTCGAACGACTAAGCCAGAGTAACCGGGTCAATGAGAACTGCGCAATGTCGCGCCGGGCGCAAAGCGGTATTGTCGCCGCGGCCCAAGAGCGAAACGCCCTTCTGGCAGCACGCGCGATCGAGGCAGATTGCACTTGGACTTGTAACCTCAACAGGTCCTAGGGTGCGGGTGAATTCGTCGAGCAGCGTCCTGACCTCATCAGCAAGCATGCCGTCGCAGGTGATGATGGTACAGCTTCGATACGCAGAGATGTCGGCTTGATCGTGCTGATCAGCTCGCGCACCATCCAACGTCAATCTCGACGCGTGTCAAGCTTCATGCGGCTGAGGACCGCTTCCGTAATGTGCGCGCACCGCGCCCCTGCAAACGGAAAGGAATCCTTGAGTGCTGTTGCCATTTCCGTGTCTAGCGATTGCCGCAGCAGCCGTCGGGCCCGGTGCAGACGGGTCTTCACCGTCTCGGGACGGATTGCAAGCAGCATCGCGGTCTCCTCGATGCTGAGCTCCTCGACGTCACGCATCACGAACACGACGCGAAAGGGCTCGGGCAAGGCATCGATCGCGCGCTCCAGCAGCAGCCGGACCTCGCGCTGCGCAGTGCTGCGCTCGGGGTCTGTCTCAGCGTTCATATTGGGAAACCGAATAATTTGCGCGCTATCCTGTTGTGCCGCCTCGATAGCCTCCACGCCGACGGCCGGGCGGCGTTTGCGTTTGCGACCTAAAGCTTCATTGATAGTGATCCGTGTCAGCCAGGTGGAAAGCATCGCCTCCTCCCGGAACTGGGAGAGGCCCTCGAACGCACGCAGGTAGCTCTCCTGCACCACATCCTCGGCTTCGGTTTCGTCTTTCAGAATGCTACGGGCGATCCGGTAGAGCCGCTGGTTGTGGCGCTCCATAATAGCCCGGAAGGCGAGCGGATCGCGAAGTCGCGCGCGCTCAATGAGCGCCGCATCGCTCAGCAAAGCTGCAGAACGTTGTGATTGCATGATCAGGTGCTCCTCAAGCAGCTGGCCGAAGGGCTAAACCCATGTCCGCCTGAGCCCAGCGAGAGCGCACTCAGGAATTCCTGTCTTGTCGTCAGCTGGTCACGGAACGCTCCCAGCATATGGCTCGTCATCATGCTCGCGCCACAGCTGTGAACGCCGCGTGTCGTCATGCAGGCGTGGGTAGCTTCGACTACCACACCCACCCCGCGCGGTTTCAGTACGCCATCGATTGTCTGGGCGATCTGGGCAGTCATGCGTTCCTGGATTTGTAGCCGTTTCGCGAACGTGTTCACAACGCGGGCAAGCTTGGAAATACCCACCACTCGCTCGTCGGGTAGATATCCTATGTGGGCACGACCAATGATTGGGGCAACGTGATGCTCGCAATGCGACTCGAAGCGGATGTCGCGAAGCACGACCATCTCGTTGTAGCCTGAAATCTCTTCAAAGCAGCGCTTCAGCAACAGCTCGGGACTTTCGGCGTAGCCGGCGAACCACTCCTCGTAGGCGCGCACGACGCGAGAGGGTGTATCGCGGAGCCCTCCACGGTTCGGGTTGTCGCCAGCCCATCGGATCAGCGTGCGTACCGCCTCCTCGGCTTCCATCCGCGAGGGCCTGTCCTCGTTCAGAGCCGAGCCGTTGGAGACTCTGGCTTTTGCCAAGGACTGATGATCGAGCTGTAGAACATCCATGGCCGTTTCTCTCTCCATTCTTCGCGCTCCATCGATTGGATGCACCTTGGCCCAAAAGGTTCCCGCACCTCGGGAACCTTTGCTGCGCCAGGACATCCAATGCTGCAGACTGAGCGCACAGGAGGCGGGCGATGGCCGGAGCAGAGCGTAAGGACAACGGACCTGACTTCTCGGGTGGTGTCTCGACAGCGGACTTTCCGGCCAGCGGCCTTCTTGAGGGACATCTGGGCGATGATGCGGTGCTCGTGGCGCGCAGCGGAGAGGAGTTCTTTGCGGTCGGTGCAAACTGCCCGCACTACGGCGCCTCGTTGGCGGAGGGTGTGCTCGTCGGTGACACGGTGCGCTGTCCCTGGCACCACGCGTGCTTCAGCTTGCGCACCGGCGCGGCGATCCGGGCCCCCGCATTCGATGCGCTCGCGTGCTGGCATGTCGAGCAGCGTGACGGAAAGATCTTTGTTGCAACGAAAAAAACTGCTTCGCCACAGCGGACGCCAGAGCGATTGGTACCCACTAGCGCACAACCATCCCGGATCGTCGTCGTTGGCGGCGGCGCCGCGGGGTTTGCCGCGGCGGAGATGCTGCGCCGGTGCGGCTATCAAGGAAGCTTGCTGATGGTCAGCGCCGATTCCTCGCCTCCCGTGGATAGGCCGAACCTGTCCAAGGATTACCTCGCCGGCGCTGCGCCGGAAGAGTGGGTGCCTCTCAGAGCCGAGAGCTGGTACCTCGAGCATGACATCAAGCTGTGCCTCAACACTGAGGTGGCGAGCTTGCATCTAGGTACGCGTGAAATCGAGCTAGGCTCGGGCGATCGCGTGCCGTACGACCGCCTTCTGCTTGCGACTGGTGCGGAGCCTGTTAGGCTCGCCATGCCAGGCGCAAATCAGGACAACATTTACACCCTGCGTTCGCTTGCCGATTGCCGCCGCATCATTGCTGCCGCGCGGTCAGGCCGGCGAACGGTGGTGATTGGCGCAAGCTTCATCGGCCTGGAAGTCGCTGCGGCGCTGCGCGCCCGCGACCTGGAGGTCCATGTCGTTGCCCCGGAAAAGCGGCCCCTCGAACGTGTCTTCGGGGCGCAGCTTGGAGACTTCATTCGCCGCCTGCACGAAGAACACGGCGTTGTCTTCCACCTCGAGAACACCGTCACCGCAATCGAGGGCAGCCACGTTCGACTTAGCAACGGCTCGAGCCTTGCGGCTGACTTCGTTGTGGTGGGAGTGGGCGTGCACCCACGCACAGCCCTTGCTGAGAAAGCCGGGCTACTGATGGATCGCGGCGTGCGCGTCTCCGAATATTTGGAAACCAGTGCCCCTGGTGTGTTCGCGGCGGGGGACCTTGCGCGCTGGCCCGACCGGCGCAGCGGCGAGCATGTGCGTGTCGAGCACTGGGTCGTGGCCGAACGTTTGGGTCAGGTGGCCGCGCGCAACATGCTCGGTGCACGCGAGCGCTATGATGACATCCCGTTCTTCTGGAGCCAGCACTATGACGTTCCGGTCAACTATGTCGGCCATGCTGACAGCTGGGACGAGCTGACGGTCGAGGGGGATGTTGCGGGTCGCGATTGCCTGGTGCGCTACAGGCGCAATGGGCGGCTTCTCGCGGCCGCGTCGATCCATCGAAATGTGCAGAATCTTGAAGCCGAACTGGCGCTGGAAGCCGGTTGAGCAGCGCCCACGAGCGAGACAAACAAGGCGCCATGGCACTCATCGATACAGTGCTGGACTGGATCGGTCGGCGCATCGCCGAAACCCTAGAGGAAGCCCGGCTCGATGACGAGCCGCTCAACGCATCGCAATTTGAGAAGCTGCGCCGCGTTCTTCGCCCGGCGGACGTGCTCCTGGTCGAAGGTCGTCAGAAGCTCGCGACCGCAATCAAGTATCTTACACAGTCCACCTGGTCGCACGCTGCTCTGTATGCCGGCAACCTCACTCTTGCTGGATATGACGAGGAGCCAGTGCTCATAGAGGCGAATGTCGGGAAAGGAGTCGTCGCGGTGCCGCTCGCCAAGTATCGCGCTTTCAACGTGCGCATCTGCCGTCCGATCGGGCTATCCGACGTCGAAAAGCGGCAAGTCGTTGCCTTCGCAGCCTCACGTCTCGGCCAGAAATACGACATGCGGCACGTCTTCGACCTGGCGCGCTACCTGTTTCCCACGCCGCCGGTGCCGATCCGATGGCGACGTCGCATGATTGCGCTTGGCGCAGGAGATCCAACGCGCGCGATTTGCTCCACGCTGATCGCGCAGGCTTTCCACAGCATTCCCTACCCGATACTGCCTAGGATCGAGCACGTACCTGGCCACGGTGGCGAAGCTAGCGAGCACGTGCGGGCTGAGATCCTGCACATACGCCACCATAGCCTGTTTGCTCCCCGCGACTTCGACATGTCGCCGTACTTCCAGATCATCAAGCCCACCATCGATGGCGCATTCGATCCCCACAAGCTCGTCTGGGCGGATCGCCCAAACCACCCGGACGTGCCGGCCACCGCGCCGCTCCATGCTGCACCTGTGGGTCGATAGACGCCGCCCAATCGACGTAGGTCATAATTCGACACCCCGCAGCAGCGTGCTGTTGCGGCGGCTCGAATGCATCACACGACCTGAGTTTGTGCGCTCAACGCCTCCTTGTTGACCGAAGGCTCCGCCTGTTTCGACGCACGATCACTCGGGAACCTTTGGCTCCGACATCCATCCAATAGCGCGTAACCAACTGGAGCCCGGCCACGCGGAGACCCATCACGACCCCGGTCGCGTTCGCCGCTTTGACTTGCACAATGGGCATAAGGGTAAGGGAGTTCACACATGACACGGGTTGTTTCGACTTCTATCACAAGACGAAGCGTGGTCGCGGGGCTGACATTGACCGCGGCCCCGGTGGGCGCAGTATTGCCTGGAATGGACACCGCACGCGCCCAAGCCGCGAAGCAAACCACCTCGGAGAAAAGTCTGTACGATCGGCTGGGAGGCGTGTTCGCCATTGCAGCGGTGGTCGATCACTTCAGCGATGCCGTGGTGAAGAACCCGATCGTCGGCCAGAAGTCGAAGAACCCGCAGCTGCGGGAATGGCACACCAAGAATCTGGAACGGCTGCCAGGCCTCAAATTCATGCGGACGCTGTGGGTCTGCAACGTTTCTGGCGGGCCATTCCAATTCACGGCCACCAAGCCCGGCACGACGCCGCTTGGACTTGAAGAAGCCCACCGTAACCTCAGGATCTCCCCAGCGGAATTTGATGAGGTCGCCGCCGAACTCGGGCGGACGCTGGATTTTGTCAAGGTCGCGAAGCGCGAGAAGGCCGAAGTCCTGGCAGCCTTCGCCGCCCACAAGGACGAGGTCACTGCCGGCTATGTCGCCCTCAAAAAGCGCGGCTGAAACATCCCATTTTTCCAGTCTAGATCAATCCCGCCCAGCCAAAGCTGGGCGGGATTTGTTTGTTGAGCACGGACGAAGAAATGATCAAATAGAGCGACCGGCTGCTGTGCCACATTAGTCCGCCATTGGCACATCGCGGACGTTGCGCGAATGGCGCATGATCCCAGAAGCGGAAGTCGAACGACTTGCAGTCGGCGGCGCTCATGGCGTCGCCGACGATGTCCGGAAACGGAGGCAATCCGTCGAACGGTTAGATGTCGATCTTCTCAGCGAGCTCGATCGCGTCACTTCGACTGTAGTCTGTGTGACGGCCGCCAACTCGCCCTTATGGGAGTGCGTCCGTCAGCGCAGTGGGCGCGCGGTCCCAGCCGCTGCGCAAGGTTGTGCGAGCGTGTTCGAGACCCATGACATTGAAATGATCTGCCCTGGCTATGACGCCATGCTCAAAGGCCGCGAGCTGGTGAAGAAGCAGTTCGATGTGCTCGATGCGGTGCTGGCCGATCTCGACCGCAGTAAGGTCCAGGGCCGCTGTATCGCGCAGGAGCTCGAAGAATTTCGAAGGGAGCTCTATGAACGAGCTATTCGACGATTCCCACGATCTCATAAGTAGCGGGTGTCGGGGTGGCTTCAAAATATTTCTTCGTCATGGTGTCGCGGCTGGAGATTTGCCCCGGGCTCGCCGCGTTACGCACCTGAGCTTCCTCGGTTTCCCAAAATGTGATCGACAGGTAGTCGCCGTTTTCCCGATTGACCAGCATGTAAGCTTTTTCGAGCCCGATTTCCTTGAATGGCGCGATATGCGCGTGCCATTCGGCCGCGCCCGCGTCGATCGTCTCCTTCTTCATTTTAGTGCTCATCACGCGCACGAACTTGCCGGGATTCATTTCTATCTCCTTTCGAGTTCGAGGTTGCCAACTATTGCCGCAGTTTCAGCCAATTCGCCGGCCCTCGAAGCAAGCCAGCAATCGTCCGTGAGATGCCGCGCCTCAACGGCGCTCGGCACCGCTCGCCCCGCGACGTGCGGCTAGCGGAGCCGGACGTCAGGAAAAGCTCTTGAACCATCGCTCCCGTCCGGGCCAACGCTCGACCATGTCGACATACAGCGGATCGATGCCGCTGGGGTCTTCGGTGAAATCGCGCGCAAGCTGCCCCGGCTCATCGTTGAAGGCGAGCTGCGAGAGATCTGTCATTCGCATCGGAAAGAGAATACCATCAAGATGGTCGTATTCGTGCTGCAGCAGGGAAGCCCATACGCCATGAGCTTCATGGCTGACCGTCTCCCCCTCAAGAGTCTGATAGCGGATCATGATCCTGGGATGCCTCGGTACTTTGCCATGCAGGCCGGGCATCGAAAGGCAGCGCTCCCAGACCGGCGTCGTATCCTCGCTGGCTGGCGTGATTACGGGGTTCACCACCACGGTCCACGGGCGCGGCTCGATTCCCGAACCTTTGGGAATGCGCGAAGGGATCAGCCGGTAGATGAACAGACGCTTGCTTTCGAACACCTGCGGCGCAGCCAACCCGCCTGCGCCGATATCCTCAAGCGTCTCCTGCATATCCGCAGCGAGGCGCCTGATCTCGGGCGCCGTCGGATCATCGATCGGCTTGGCGACCATCGAAAGAACGGGATTGCCCATCTTCGCTATGCGTAGAACAGCCATGTGACCTCACGAGAGAAAGTTGTGTGACCGCTTAGTGTTTCATCGGATTCGTATCTAGCGCACGTTGGATGATTTGCTTTGCCTCCGCCAGCTCGGCACCTTCGAGCTGAAGCCGCGGCGCGCGCACGCGTGCGCTCCCCATCCCAGCCATTTCCTGTACTAGCTTGGTAAGCTGAATGAGCTTCGGCCGCGTGTCGAGCCGAAGGACCGGGAGGAACCAGTCGTACAACTGATTTGCCTCCTGCCAGCGGCCCGCGGTCGCCAAGTCGAACAGCCGGATCGATTCATGGGGCAGCCCATTGACCAGTCCAGCGATCCAGCCCGTTGCGCCGGCTGCAATCGACTCGACGATCAAATCGTCGACACCCGCCAGGAACAGGAGTCGATCTCCCACCAACCCCCGGATCGCCGCCAGCCGCCGCACGTCCTCGCTGGATTCCTTGATCGCCACAAGGTTGGAGTGTCGCTTGCAAAGCTCGGCAACTTGATCGGGGGTGATATCAGTCGTGTACGCGACGGGGTTGTTATAGAGCATGCAGGGCAGCGACGTCGCATTGATCACTGCCCCGACGTGCGCGAGCGTTTCCCGGGCATCTGTCGAATAGACATAAGCCGGCAACACCATCAGCCCGGCGCACCCTGCCTCTGCCGCGGCGCGCGCCTGCGCCACTGCCTCGGTCGTGCTCAAGGCGGCAACTCCTGCGGTGACGCATTTTTTCCCGGCGGCGGCGACAACGGTGCGAAGCACTGCCTTCTTCTCTTCGGACGTCAGAGTTGCGCTCTCGGCTACTGAGCCGAGCGCCGTGATCCCGCGGCAGCCAGAGTCCAGAAGAATGCGCACATGCTTGCTCAGGAATCCGTGGTCGACTCGATCGTCGACGGTGAATGGAGTGGTTATCGCTGGGACGACACCGGTCATGAATTCGAAGGGCATGGATGATTTCCTGGTTGCGGTTGATGGCATCGCGGCGTCGATCGCGCTGAGCCGGCGCAATTATCCGCGAAATGTGCGGGGTCCGACGTCGCCAGTCGAGGCGTTAGCGTCGTCAATGACGAATGTACGACGTGAGTGCGAGCGGCGATGCTTCAACTTCAACCGAGCCAGTTGGCGGCCTTGCGCCCGCCGACTGGACTCAGCCCCCGCGACGTCTCGTACGCGGGGCGCTTACTGCATCGGAGACAGGACGATGACGCTCACCCCCGCATGGCTTCGAAGACCCACATATGCAGTGGCAGTGGCCATCGTGTGCCTGGTTCTCGCCGCCCTTTGCACGCGAGCGGCGCGCGCTAGTGATATCGAAAGCGAGCTCGTCGTTCGAACGGAAGCAGACGAAGCATTGATTGCCGCTCTCGCTCGGCGCTTCGAAACGAAGCATCCCGGCACGAAGGTGGTCTACGCAGCGATGGACAGCTCCGACATACTCGTCAAGACGTTTCGCGAGATGCCCAATCCGCAGACCGACGTGTTGACCACCAAGACGTGGTTGGTCCTCAAGGGCATCACCGATTCGGAACGGCAGTTCGGTGCATCCATGTTCATGCCGTACGAATCGAGCGAGATCGCGGGCCAAGACCCGAAGCTCGTGGACCCAAAGCGCCAGTGGTACACGGAGCGCTACGCGGCACGCGCGTTGATCGTGCGGGACGATGCGGTGAAGAAGTACGGCGAAATCAAATGCCTCGGCGATCTCCTGACGTGGAAAGGGCAGTTCGAGTACGCCGAGCCGATCAAATCGGGCGCCGGCTTTTCCTTCGTCCTCACGGCCATACAGGACTTCGGCGGGTGGGACACCCCTATGGGTGGAATGAAATATCTGGCCGATCTCGAGAAGGCTCGGAGGATGAATCACCCCGCTGCCGATACCGTCATCAACATGGCGACGAGAGGCGAACTCGACGCGATGTGGAACCTCGACATCTATGCTTATCGGATGACGCTCGACAGGAATCTTCTGACGCACGCGATCTATCCGTGCGAAGGGACGGTCGTCGACGCCTCCGCCCTTGCCATCGTCCGCAACGCCAAGCACCCGAAGGCGGCCCGTGCATGGGTGGATTTCATCATCTCCCAGGAGACACAGGAATGGATGACATCCTTCGCTTACTATCAGTCCGCCCGAACCGACGTTCGACTGCCCGACAAGATGAAGAACGTGCAGGTCATCGGGCGTGAGCATGCGCGCTTCGATGTTCCATGGGACGTCATTGCAGCGAAGTCTGCGGGATACAAGGAGCTCTGGGAAAAGCACGTGCTGAAATAGCCGCGGCGCGCGCCGCACACGCAATCGAGGACTTCGTGACGGGGGAGCATGATGATCACCGGGCGCGTCTGGTACCTCCTGCTGGTTATCCCTTCCGTCGTGTTCGTCATCTATCCGATGGGCATCCTGCTCGCGACAAGCTTTTTTGATCCTCAGACCGGCTCGCTCACGCTCGAGCACTACGAGCGAATCTTCCTGACTCCCAGGTATCTTGCGAGAACGTGGAATACGCTCTCGCTTTCGTTCACCGTCACGCTCATCAGCATCGTCATCGGCGTCGCGATAAGCGTCTATCTATGGCGGCGAGACGTTCCGGGGAAATCGATCCTCGCCAACCTCTTGGTCATTCCCTACATGACGCCGCACTACATCATCGCACTGGCGACGATCTTCATCTTCGGCAACAACGGCGCCGTCTCGTACATCATGCGCAGAGTTAGTGGCAATCCGACGCTTGAACCGCCGATCGAGTTCATGTTCACGTATCACGGCATCGTCGCGGTGTTCGTCTTCAGCAGCGTGGCGACGGTCGTCTTCCTGACACTCGCCTTCCTCACAGGCATCCCAAGGCATTTCGAAGATGCTGCGCGCAGTCTGGGCGCATCGACGTTCACGGTCCTGCGCCGGGTAATTCTCCCGATGGCCACGCCGGCCATCGCTGGAAGCGCTGTTCTGGTGTTTTCCCGCGTGATGGTCGACTACATCATCGTGCAGACCATCGGCGGCGTACGTTACTCGACGCTAGCAGTGGAAGTGGCTAATCGCTTCTTTGGCTACATCGAGTACGGTGTTCCCGCCGCGTTGGCGAGCCTGCTCTCAATACTCACTATGGCGTTGATGTACAGCTATTTGTATTGGACGCGCTGGAGAGTGCCGCGATGAGTCCGCTTTCAAGGGCCGCGACGGCTGTCGCCGATTTCATCGTAGTCGGGGCGATCCTGATCCTGGCATTCGTGCCCGTCATCGTACTCCTGCTCCTCGCGTTCACCGACGAGTGGGGTCCCAGGCTGCTCGGCGAGTTCACGATACGTTGGGTGCTCGATATTCCCCGCATCTTTGGCAAGTCCTTCCTGAACAGCCTGCTTGTCGCGGTTATCGTGACGTCCGTCACGCTCGTTCTCTCGGCGTTGACCGCCTACGCCTCGATCTCGGGAAAGGTCCATGCCGGCATGCTCGTGGATTGGTTGATCACCGCGCCTCTCACGATTTCCTACATCGTGTTGGGGCTAGCCCTCATCATGGCGTTCAACCGGCCGCCATTGATGTTGCATGGTACGGTGTTGCTCCTGGTGATTGGCCACATCGTTATCTGCCTCCCCTTGAGCTATCGGACCGTACATGCGGTCATGGAAGGAGCTGACCTGCGCCTGATCGAGGCAGCTCGAAGCTTGGGCGCATCCGAATGGGTGGCAGTCCGCCGCGTACTGCTTCCGGTCGTCGCGCCCGGATTGGTTGCCTCGTCGCTTCTCGCATTCATCACATCCCTCCAGAACTTCAGCATGTCTTTCATGCTGGCTCCGGAGTCGTTCAGAACGGTGCCGCTGGAGATCTTCGCACGACTGTTCTCCGAAACCGGAACGGCCAACAACTACAACGTGGCATCGGCTGTCAGCCTTTTCCTTATGCTCCTGATACTGGGTGCGCTGTGGCTCGTTCGTGTGGTGACCAAGCAGAGTTGGTACGAGAACGTCAACATCTAGGCGACCGGACACTGGCGCTCATTGCGGAGTTGAAATTGCATCCTCATCTATCGTTGCGTCAGGTATCCAAGGCATTCGGCGGCTTTCAGGCGCTGTCGGAACTTTCGCTCGACGTCGCCGCCGGCGAATTCTTTACGCTGCTCGGCCCTTCGGGATGCGGCAAAACGACTCTCCTCAAATGCATCGCGGGTTTCGAGCCGATTACTGCGGGTTCGATATTCATTTCCGGATGCGATGTGAGTGCAACGCCGCCAGAGCGGCGAGATATCGGCTTCGTCTTCCAAAACTACGCGCTTTTCCCGACGATGACGGTTGCGCAGAACGTTGCCTTCGGCCTCGAAATGCGCAAGTGCCCACGCGATGAGATCGAGCGCCGCGTCACCGAAGTGCTCAAGCTCGTTGGGCTCGAACAGCTTGCTTTTCGCAAGCCGCGGCAGCTCTCGGGAGGGCAGCAGCAACGCGTGGCACTGGCGCGCGCCGTCGTCATTCGACCAAGCATTCTGCTATTCGACGAGCCACTGAGCAATCTGGACGCGAAGCTGCGCGTCGAAATGCGGATGGAGATACGAAGGCTGCAGAAGGCGTCCGGCATCACCGCCATCTACGTAACACACGACCAAGACGAAGCATTTGCCCTATCGGATCGGGTGATGGTGCTCTCGGAAGGAAAAGTCCAGCAGATCGGTGCGCCTTCGGAGCTCTACTACACTCCGCAAAGTAGATTCGTAGCGAATTTCGTCGGGCAGTCGAACCTGCTCCGTGGGCGATGCGTTGCCAACCGATCGGCGTTCGCGGCCATTGATTTCGCCGGGCAAACCCTCGAGCTTGCGACACACGCGCCGATCGAAATGGGATCGGAGGCGACCTTCGCGGTTCGTCCCGAGCGCGTCGAAATCGCTTCGCCGAACAGCAATTTGCACGGCGTGAGCATGGACGGCAAGGTCCATCAGGTGGAGTTTCTTGGGGCTATGGTTCGCCTCCACGTCGAGTGCGATTGCGGTCTGATTGTCGCGGAGATCAGGGGCGTGTCGCGTGAGCGCTCCGCCAGCCTTCCCGGCGAGGGTGAGCGCGTCACCATTTGCTTCGCACCCGAGGACTGTACGATTCTTTCGTCTTGACGCGACGCATTTCATGTCGGGCGCATCCGGCCGCCCTTCAGAAGTGGCGGGCGTGATTCCTAGGCCTGCGCCGCGGATAGGAACGGCGCGCCTGACCCATCATCGCCTCGAAGGTCGCTGCGGGCCGGGCGGCTGGCGCCGGGCTGCTTTCGGCGCCGGGACCGCCTCCGTGGGACACGCGGTCGCCGGAATCGCGTTCATCCTTGAAAGGGGCTTTGGTCCTCCGCGAGCTGGCGACGATATTCCCGCTCGGCCGCCGCGAGCACACAACTCGGTTCACGCATCGACGCTCGCCAATGACGACTGTGCAATCGCGAGCCCGCACCTCAATCTTTCATCTCTTAGGAGCCCCCTGATGCCGCCATTATCTCCCGCCCCAACCTCATTGTTCGATAAGCTGTGGAAGTCACATGTCGTGTCGGAACGGCCCGACGGGCAGACGTTGCTCTACATAGACCGCCATTACCTCGTCGACGACCTGCCGCTGTCCCTATATCAAACGCTGGAAACACGGAACATTTCCGTGCGGCGACCCGAGTCGACCTTCGCCATGACGGATCACTATGCTCCTACGCATAGTGCGAGCGCTTCCGATGTCATCGACGACGAGCGGCGCACGATGGTGCTCGGACTGGCCGAGCAGACCCGTCGACGGGGCATCGTGCATTTCGACCTGGGCGACGCGAGGCGGGGAATTGTGCACGTAGTGGGTCCGGAGCAAGGCCTTACCTTGCCCGGCATGACTGTCGTCTGCGGGGACAGCCACACCACCACGCATGGCGCCTTAGGCGCGCTCGGTCTTGGCATTGGATCCTCGCAGGTAACCCATGTCCTGGCAACGCAGACCTTGTGGCAGATCAAGCCGAAAACGCTGCTCGTTCGGATCGAAGGCAACATCGGCTTCGGCGTGACCGCAAAGGATATCGCGCTTGCCGTCATTCGCCGGATCGGCGTGGCAGGCGCTGTTCGGCACGTGATCGAGTACGCGGGTTCTGTCGTGGAGCAATTGACCATCGAAGGTCGGATGACGCTGTGCAACATGTCGACCGAAGCGGGTGCCCGGTCCAGCGTAATCGGTGTCGACGAGAGAACGCTGGCCTACCTCTGCGGTCGTCCCAATGCGCCGCATGGGGCGGCCTGGGAAAGCTCCAGCCGCGCGTGGCTGCAGCTCAGAACGGATGCGGGCGCGCGCTTCGACCGTGTCGTCGAAATCGACGCTGCCGAGATCCTTCCGACGGTCACTTGGGGTACCAACCCGTCCCAGAGTTGCGACATCACGCAGGCTATCCCTTCTCTTGACTCGATCGGCGATGCGACAGCGCGTGAGGACATGCAAGGCGCGTTGGAATACATGGGACTGAGCCCGGGCCAGCCCATGCTCGGCCTGCCCATCGACCGGGTCTTCCTCGGCTCATGCACCAACAGCCGAATCGAAGATCTCCGGTTGGCCGCGAGTGTCGTGCGCGGCCGCAAAGCGGTGCGGCCGACGCTGGTCGTGCCGGGGTCGGGATTGGTCAAAGCACAGGCGGAAGCGGAGGGATTGGACCGTATATTCAAAGATGCGGGGATGCAGTGGCGGCTTCCCGGCTGCTCAATGTGCGTCGGCATCAACGGCGATTCTGCGTCTCCCGGCGAACGCTGCGCCTCCACAACGAACCGCAACTTTGTCGGACGGCAAGGTCCGGGCGTCCGCACCCATCTGGTGAACCCGGGCATGGCGGCCGCCGCGGCGATCCATGGCCGCTTCGTCGACTATCGCAAAGAGCTGCCGCATGCGACCGCTTGACCGGGTTACCTCGATCGTTGTTCCGATGCCCGAGAGCAACGTCAATACCGACCAGATCGCGCCGGCGAGGTTCCTGCACAAACCTCGAATCGACTACGGACGATATTGCTTCCATGATCTGCGATTCGACGCCGAAGGCCGCGTCGTACCGACACACCTCATGAATCAGAAGCGGTACGAACGCGCGGAGATCCTTCTCGCCGGGCCGAATTTCGGGTGCGGATCATCGCGCGAACAGGCAGTGTTCAACTTGGCTGACTTCGGGTTCAGGGTCGTCATGGCCCCAAGCTTCGGCGACATTTTTTACGGGAACTGCTTCAACAACGGGGTCCTTCCCGTAATCCTTTCGCAGCCGTTCGCGGACACGTTGCTCGCGGCATTGACCGCGAAGCCGCTAGCGACCGTGAGCGTCGACCTGATGCAACAGCAGGTCATCGCGCCCGGTGGCGAGCAGTTTGGCTTTCAAACCGATCCGTTCCGAAGGGATTGCCTACTCCAAGGTCGGGACGAGATCGATATCACGCTGACGCTGCAGGACGACATCGCCCGCTTCGAGGCATCCCGAGGTTCCTTCACTCAAGACAAGGTCTCAACATAAATGAAGATCGCAGTGCTGCCTGGAGATGGCATTGGCCCCGAGGTTACCCAGCAATCCGTCAAGGTCCTGGAGTTGCTGAAGACGGAAGGCGTTCCGCTGGAGTTGGAGTCCGCGCTGATCGGCGGGTGTGCGTATGACGCGACCGGCCATCCGTTGCCGGATGCGACATTCTCGCTGGCCAAGAGCGCCGATGCCATCCTCTTTGGCGCGGAAGGCGGGTTCAACTACGAGGCGCTGCCCCGTGGTCTGCGCCCCGGCGACGCGCTGTTGATGTTGCGGAAGGAGCTCGATCTGTTCGCCAACTACCGACCCGCCGTAGCGTTCAAGGCGTTGATCGGCACTTCGCCGTTCAAGCCAGAAGTCGTGGGCGATGTGGACATCCTGATCCTCAGGGAGCTGACGTCGGATGTGTATTTCGGCGAACCGCGCGGGATTGCGACCAAAGACGGCAAGAGAACCGGGCGCAATATGATGGTGTATCACGAAGACGAGATCGCCCGCGTCGCGCATGTGGCCTTTCGCACGGCGCGAGGCCGCAAGCGAAAGCTCTGCTCGGTCGATAAGGCGAATGCGCTGGAGACGAGTGAGCTCTGGCGTACTGTCGTCGACGAGATCGCCCCCGAATATCCCGACGTGCAGCTGTCCCATCTGTACGTCGACGCGGCGGCGATGATGCTGGTGCGCAATCCACGTCAGTTCGATGTCATCCTGACCGCCAATCTATTCGGCGACATTCTGTCAGACGAGGCGGCGGTGCTAGCAGGTTCGATCGGAATGCTGCCTTCGGCCTCCATCAACGGAGAGGGCAAGGGCCTGTATGAACCGGTGCATGGCTGTGCCCCGGACATAGCCGGCAAGAACGTCGCCAATCCGCTGGCGTCGATCCTGTCGACCGCAATGATGTTTCGGCACAGTTTTCGTCGCGACGATATTGCCGATCGCATCGAGGCCGCGGTGCACGACGTGCTTTCGAGTGGGGTGCGCACCGCGGATATCTTCGAGCCCGGCACCCACCAGGTCGGGACCTCAGAGATGGGAGATGCTGTAGTCGCGGCGATGCGGACGAGGCGGCGTCATTGAATGGACGCCGCGCACGCCGCTTCACCTTCTTAGGTAGCGTTGTTTTCTTGTTCGGCAGGAAATCAAAATCAATATAGGGAGGAGACCATGTCTACAAATACCTACGTTTCCAGCCGCTTCGTTCATCTGCTCGTCGGGCTTGTCGCTGCTGCGTCGGCTTCGCTTCCGATTCCGTCATGGGCACAATCGAAGACAACGATCACCGTCTATACACCGCTCGAGAAGGAACAACTCGATCCCTACAAGCGCGCCTTCGAGAAGGATAATCCGACGATCAGCATCGCTTGGCTGCGCGAGAGCCCCGGCGCCTTGATGGCGCGTCTGATCGCCGAGAAGGACGCGCCTAAGGCCGATTTCGTTTGGGGCATCTCGTCGATGCACGCGATGGTGCTCGACAAGATCGGCATGGTCCAACACTACGCGCCGAAAGGTTCCGAGAAGCTCAAAGCGCGCTTTCGGGGCCCCGGCGATCCCCCGGTCTGGACGGGCATGGATACTTGGATGGTATTGGTTTGCTTCAACACGATTGAAGCGAAGAAACATAACCTCCCCGCACCGAAGACGTGGGCGGATCTGGCCAATCCTATCTACAAGGGACAGATCACCATGATGAACCCGGCATCCAGTCACTCCGGATATCTGGCGGTCAATACATTCATCCAGACGATGGGTGAGGAGAATGCATGGAAATTCATGGACAGCCTGCATGAAAACATCGCGTCGTACGCGCACGGCGGCGCGAAGCCATGCAAGCAGGCGGCAACCGGGGAGTACGTAATTGGCATCTCCACCGACATCACAGCGCCCCAGCTCAAGTCCAAGGGTGCGCCCATCGACATCATCCTCCCGGCCGAAAAATCCGGCTGGGACGTCGAAGCGACGGTGATCATCAAGGGCACGCCGCGTCTGGCGGCCGCCCAAGCGTTGGCCGATTGGACGGTCACCAAGCAGGCGAACGAGCAATACAGTAACTACATGGCGATCGTCGCGCACCCTGAGGTTAACAAGCTCCCGCCGGGATATCCTTCGAATGCCGAGGCGATGATGCTCGATTACGACCCGGCGAAGGCTGTAGAAAATCTGCAGCGGGTAACAAGGGAATGGACGAAGCGCTACGACGCCAAGTCCGAGCCCAAAACCTGATACCAGCAAGAGCTGCAGTTGTCGGATGTTCGCAGATTTGGGCCAAGGCGGCGCGTTGCGACTTGAGCGGGTATGCAAGCGCTTCGGCAAAACGCAGGTGCTCAGCGACGTCAACCTCAACGTCGCCGAGCAGGAGTTCGTTTGCATCCTTGGCCCATCAGGATGCGGAAAATCGACGCTGCTGCGGATCATCGCGGGGCTCGAGCAGCAAAGTAGCGGCAGCCTGCACAAGGACGGGCGCGAGATCTCCAAACTGCAGCCTGCCAAACGCGACGTGGGAATATTGTTTCAGTCGTATGCGCTCTTCCCCAATCTCACTGTGGAGGAGAACATCGCCTATGGCTTGGTCAATCGCAGGATCAAGCGGCAGGAACTCGAACGCTGCGTGAGCGAGCTTCTGGCGCTCGTCGAGCTGCCGGGTATGGGCGCGAGACTGCCCGTGCAGCTCTCCGGTGGAGAACAACAACGGGTGGCGCTGGCCCGAGCGCTCGCGCCGCAACCCCGCCTGCTGCTTCTCGACGAACCGCTGAGCGCGCTCGATGCGAGAGTGCGCTCGCATCTCCGACAGCAGATCACCGGCCTACAGCGGAAGCTGAAGTTGATGACGATCATGGTGACGCACGATCAGGTCGAGGCGCTTACGATGGCCGATCGAGTTGTCGTCATGAACCGCGGCGTGATCGAGCAGATTGGCACGCCGACCGACATCTATCATCGGCCGGCGACGCGTTTCGTAGCAGATTTCGTCGGCAAGATGAACTTCATCGAGGCACGCGGCTTCGGCGGCGGTGCCTTCGAAGCTGCGGCCGTAAAGCTGCAGGTGAGCGCTCCCGCAGTAGAAGCGGGCAACGTCGTCCTGGGCTTCAGGCCGGAAGAAGTGATTTTTCGATCGTCGCCTGACAAGGCCAATAGCTGGCCGGCTCGGGTCACGGAAGTCGAATTTTTGGGCACGGCGTGGCGCGCGGTGCTGGACTGTCCGGACCTTGGGCATCGGGACATTCTGGCAGACTTCTCTACCAAGGACGGCCGTCAGTTCCCGCTTCAGGCCGGCCAGGATGTGTTCGTCGCCGTTCCGGCAGAACGGCTTCACGTCTTCGGTAGCAGTCCCGTGGGTGGCAGCGGGCACACGTGAGCAAGGCGTCGTTGCAGCGGATGGCCACGAGGACCGGTGATACGAGGCGGCTGGCGCCCGAACGTGCCGTCGCACGCGTGCTGTTGCTCACTTGGGTCGGCATGGCTCTGCTGCTAACCGGAATTCCGCTGTTCCAAGTGTTGGTCAGAAGCCTCCAGGATGCGCAGGCCGATTTCGTCGGCGCACAGAACTTCGTGCAGTACATCGGCAATCCCGGACTGCGGCAGTCACTGTTCAACAGTCTGCTGGTGTGCTGCATCACCGTCGGTATTACGGTTCCATTGGCGTTCCTGTACGCGATGGCTCTGATGCGAAGTCGGATACCGTGCAAGGCGTTGTTCAAGGGGATTGCCCTGCTCCCTCTGTTGGCGCCATCGTTGCTGCCGGCTATCGCCTTGATTTACGTCTTCGGCAATCAAGGTTTCCTCAAGTCGTGGCTGGGAGGCAGCAGCGTCTATGGCTTGATCGGCATTGTGATGGCGCAGGTGTTTTACTGCTTCCCTTCCGCGGTCATCATTTTGACGACGGCGCTCGGCATGTCCGACGCCCGCCTCTACGAAGTAGCACGCACACTGGGAACATCGGATTGGCGCGCATTCTGGACGATTACGCTCCCTGCGGCACGTTATGGCCTGCTCAGCGCCACCTTCGTCGTCGTTACGCTCTCGATCACGGACTTTGGAATCGCCAAAGTCATCGGCGGCTCATTCAGCGTGTTGGCCATCGACATCTACAAGCAGATCATCGGTCAGCAGAATTTCGAGATGGGCGCCGTCGTCGGCGTCATGCTGCTTATCCCATCCATCCTTTCGTTCGTTGTCGATCTCTTAATCCGCAGGCGTCAGGTCTCGCTGCTCAGCTCGCGGACCGTGCTCTACCGACCTGCCCGGCGCATGGGGTTCGACGCGGCCATGCTGCTGTTCGTCTGTGCGATCGCGTTGTTGATCCTCGGAGTCATCGTCACGGCTATATACGCGTCGCTGGTCAAGATGTGGCCATATGACATGAGTCTTTCGCTTGGGAGCTACGACTTCTTTGCGTTCAATGCGCTCGGATGGTGGGCCTACTGGAACAGCATCGTCATGTCATTTTGGACGGCTGCGCTCGGCACCCCGATGGTTTTCCTCGGCGCGTATTTCGTTGAGAAGCTTCGGGGCCACACGGCGATGCGCAGCGTTCTGCATTTCTTCGCAATGCTTCCCCTGGCGGTCCCGGGGCTCGTCCTCGGCCTTGGCTATGTGTTCTTCTTTAACAATCCCGCGAACCCCCTGCACTTTCTCGTCGGCGGGATCGCACTGATGGCCATGTGCTGCGTTGGGCACTACTACACCGTGCCGCACGTGACGGCGCTTACGGCGCTCAAACAGATCGACAGTGAGTTCGAGGCCGCATCTGCATCGCTCGGAGTTCCCTTCTGGACCACGCTGCGTCGGGTCATCATCCCGATCTGCCTCCCGGCCATCCTGGACATCGCCGCGTACTTCTTTGTAAATGCGATGACGACGGTCTCCGCGGTGATCTTCCTTTATGCACCCATGACCGAGCTCGCCGCAGTCGCAATCGTAGCGATGGACGACACGGGCGATACTGCTGCGGCGTGCGCGATGGCGGTCATGGTGATGGCCACATCAGCCGGCGCAACCGCACTGCAGGCGGCTCTGTCCAAGGTGGTGATGAGACGATCGCAGACATGGCGACATGCCGGTTCCTCATGATGCTCTGATGCTATCCCGGTCGGCCACGGTTGGACGCGTCTCCGGCGAGGCGCCTTGCGACGCCAGGCGCTTGATCAAATACTCGAGCAACAGCCTGGTGGCGGCCGAGACTGAGTCCGTGCTGCGAGCACAGATCATGTAGCTGCGATGAACCCACTCCTCATCCAACAGAATGGCGACTATTCCGAGTTTCGGCGAAAGGCGGGCAGCATAGCTCTCCGGCACGACTCCCAGCCCGAACTGACCCTGCACCAATCGGCAGACGGCGTCGTACCCAGCGACCCTGACGTGCGATTTGAGCACTTTCCCCTGCAAAGTCGCTTGCCGGAACAGCATCTCTTGCATGGCCCCGCCGGGCTCCTGTTCGATCAGTTCGTGCTCGAGCACCTGCGAGAAGCGGACTTGGTCGAATTGTGCGAGCGGATGTTTAATGCTCGCCACAACGACCAACCGATCGGAATAGCAAGGGATCACCCGCAGTTCGCCGGTCGCGACATTTCCCCAGAAGATGCCGATGTCCGCAGTACCCTCCATTACTGCCTGAACCGTCCCCCGGCTGCTTTCCGCAGCTATGTCGATGCCAATGTCGGGATATAAGCTCGCAAAGTCACGCAAGGCGTCCGGGACATAACCGAAAAGCGCGGACTCGCTAGCCAGCAACCTCACATACCCGCGAACGCCGCTCGCAAAATCCGTGATCTCGCGTTCGAGGTGCGCCAAGTCGTGCAGGATGGTCCTCGCATGGTGCAGGAACGCAATACCTGCGTCCGTGGGCTCGATACCCTTGCGGTGCCGGTGCAACGACTGCGTATGCGTCGCCTGTTCGAGATCCGCGATGCGTTTGCTGACCGCGGAAGCGGCGATGTGCTCTCGCTCGGATGCTTTGAGGATGCTTTGCTCTTCGATCACCGCAACGAACAACTTGAGCGTGACGAGATCCAGCCGCGACACCAAGTTGACCCGCGGCCGATGAACACGCGACGATGCGGGCTCAGCCGCGAAACGAGGCTGGTGCGTTTCTCGCGACATCAAACATTCGAGCGCTAAAGCAGGAAATAGTTGCGGTTCAGTGGAACGTCTTCCGTCGGCAGTGGTGGAAGAGGCCGACCATTGATTACGATTTCCGCCGTTTGCGGATCGATCTCGATAGACGGATTAGCAGAATTATACAACATGTCGCGCTTGGCAACAATCCGTGTGCCGCTCACTGGGACGATCCGCCGACGGCTAGGAACGCGGCGCGTGAAACTGCCTGCGGCGGCGGCGGCCGAGACGAAATTTGCGCTGATCCCTCCGGCGGCGGTCCCGGCCGCCCCCCAATGGGCAGCGTAGAGAACAGGCTCGCTTTGCGCGATAGAGGCATTGCCGTCGCCGAGCGCGCCCCATGCCGGGTAACCACCCTTGATAACCAATTCAGGCTTCACACCGAAGAACTCTGGATGCCACAGGACGATGTCGGCGAGTTTCCCCGGCTCCAGCGAGCCAACCGTGCGGTGGACGCCGTGGGTGCGCGCCGGATTGAGCGTGTACTTTGCGAGATACTGGAGAATCCGGGAATTGTCGTCCGCAGTATCGTCCTTGCGCGCCCATTGAAGACGCTTCATCTGGTGAGCGAGTTGCCATGTGCGGCGGATGACCTCGCCGATACGGCCCATGCCCTGCGAATCGGAATTGATGATGCTGATGGCGCCGAGCTCGTGGAGTATACTCTCAGCGCGCATCGTCGAGTCCCGAATGCGATCTTCGATCATCAGCTGATCGCTCGGGACATGCGAATTCATCCCATGGACGGACCACATCATCGCATGGTGCTCTGCCACAACGTTTCGGCCGTAGGGAATCGTAGGTGTCGTCGACGAGCCGATGACGTTTGCGACACTCGCGATGGCGAGGATGTCGGGTGAATGGCCGCCGCCAATGCCCTCGACATGGTACGCATGGATCGAGCGTCCGCCGATCGCCGCAACCGTCTCGTGCAACTCGCACGATTCGTTGATCCCATCGGTGTGCATCGCGACCTGGACGTCGTAGGCGTCGGCAATCGTCAGCGCTCGATCGATGACGCTCGGATAGCCGGCGTAGTCCTCATGAACCTTGAGGCCGCATGCCCCCGACTCGATCTGACGTATCAAGGGATCGGATACTGTGCTCGCTGCCCTCCCCAGTAAGCCGAGATTTAAGGGCTGATGCTCGAACGCGAAAAACATTTGCTCTAGGTTGAACGCTGGATTCTCGTTCAGTCCTCCTGTGATGAGCGTCGTCATTCCAGCAGCCATTGCTACCGGAAGCAGACGTGGCTGGACGAGATGAACATGCGTGTCGATCCCACCCGGAGTTGCGATCAGTCCATTTCCGTAGACGGAAACAGTTGCCGAACCGATGAGAACATCGGGGTTGTCGACGATATCCGGATTCCCAGCCCGCCCTACGGCCACGATGCAACCGTCTTTGATGCCGATGCTCGCCTTGATGATCCCGATAACAGGATCCATCACAATGGCGTTGGTGATGATGAGATCGAGCTCGCTGGCAGCCGGCAGACGGTCGTTCATCATTATGCCAGTGCGCAACGTCTTGCCCCAGCCACGCACCACTTCGTCGCCGTAGCTCGTTTCGTCGCGCTCGATCCGGGCGAAAAGATCAGTATCTGCCAAGCGGATTCGATCACCGCTCGTTGGTCCATAGCGCGCCGCATAGGCTGCGCGGGATAGGTTACTCGCCATTGTTTTCCTTCTCTGGATCTGCGGGTCGATGCGCGAACCCTTGCTCGCGCACACGCGCAATTGCGTCAGCGAGGCGTTCAGGTGTTGTAGGTCCGTCGGTGAGTCCGTTGAAACCCAGCACCTGGCGACGCCCGGCGAAGGTCACGAGGCGCACACGTCGCCGTTCCCCTGGTCGCCAGCGCTCCACATCACCGGCAGGCAGGTCGAGGTGCATCCCCCACGCCCGCGCGCGATCGAACACAAGGCGCCGGTTCACCTCAAAAAACGGATAGTGCGAGCTGACAAAGATCGTGTGATTCGAAGTGTTCTCGATGTCGATCTCCACTGTACGTCGACCATCGTTTAGAACGATGGAACCGTCGCCGTAGATAATCTCGCCAGGCTTCACGTGTCGCCTGCCTTTCCGGGACGGATCGGACGTTCGACACGCAGGACACGCATGCCGTCACCGAACAGACACTCGACGTGGATCGTTCCTATCAACTCCGCGACCCCAGGCAGGACGTCGTCCCGCGTGAGCGTCGTCCGCCCGACTTCGACGACTTGTTCGTACGTTGCGCCGCCGCGGGCAGCCTCATGCATTTCGTCTGCGACGAGAGCGAGCGCTTCAGGGTGATTGAGCCGCCAGCCCTTGCCGCGCCTACGGCGAGCGAGCTCGGCCGCCGTGAACAGTGTCAAACGATCGAGTTCCGTGGGGGTGAGCCGCATCCTCGGGATCATAGCCACGGCACCGTGAGCCACAACGAAATCGGAGGCATCCCGTGCACGCTTTTTGCGAACCTTGCATCGCGCAAGACGAAGTCTGTCGGTGAATGTCCTCGACGATGGGACAAAGGCCGGATAGGTCAGCTCCTCGACCAGCAGGCAGTCACCTGAGCGCAAGACGGTCTCAGGGCCGGGGTCGACGCTGTGCTGGGCACCGGCGCAGAGCACGACGTTGTCCGCATCGCATTGCGCGGATCAGTTTGACCGACGATGTCCGGAATCTGGATGCTGCGACGATTAGCGGGAGCACGGTCGATGTCTTCCTTCCGGCGCTCAGGCGCGCAGGTGTCTGCTGTCGGAGGTCGAGCGACCGCGCTGTTCGACAGTCACGACACTGATGGTGAGCCGCCTTCGACTGCCGCTTCCTCTGCCCAGCGACCAGGGGAACCCGCGCGTCATCCCAATTCCGGAAGTGATCGGCGACGCGAAGAGCGCCGCCGATCACTTCCGGAATCGGAGGTACTTCGTCAGGCCTTCAGATATCGATCTTCTCGGCGATCTAAATTGCATCGTCGACCTCGATGCCGAGGTAGCGGACGGTGCTTTCGATCTTCGAATGTCCAAGCAATAGTTGGACGGCTCGGAGATTGCCGGTTCGCCGGTAGATCAGCACCGCCTTCGTCCGACGCGCAGTGAATGTGCCCCGAACTTCGCGGGATCAAGCCCTATGCTCGCTACCCATTCCTGGACGAGCCGAGCGTACTGCCGTGTCGTCAACTCGCCTCCGTCGCCACGACCGGCGAAGAGAAAACTGTCCGGGCTTCCGCCCTGTCAGCCTGACGTAGTCGTCGATGGCTTGTCGCGTCTGATCGGTCAGCTCGAACCGAACGGGCCTGCCTGTCTTCTTTTGGCGGATGGTTGCGCGATCCACGGCATAACCGCTTGGGGCGACGTCATCGACGCGAACGGCGACCACGTCGCAGCCGCGCAGTTTGCTGTCGATTGCCAGATTGAAGAGAGCGCTTCTTGCCCTCGATCTGCAGCGTCGTTCTGATCGACCAGACGTGGCTCGGCCGCAGAGGCGGCTTCGCGCCGACGCGTTTGCCCTTGTTCCATGGCACGCGCACGCCGCGAATGAGCCGCCAGTCCACAATCGCCCGAAGGCTCCCATAGTCGCACGTCCCTCCATGATCGGTTTGCCGCCGGCGGCTCTAGCGCGTCGAGACGCTGGACGTGATCGACGCCACCACGCGCGAGGCCATCTCGAACTGCGCGGCGCGGTCCGTGATGCCGTGCCGCTGCGCGATCCAGGCGAAATCGGTGTAGACCGCCCAAACGCTGCCCGATGCGTCCTGCGTGACGAGAAGGCGGACCGGCCAGTCGAGCCCAGCGTTGGGATTGGATGCGATGAATTGCGTGCCGAGCGGCGGGTTGCCGAAGCTCAGCAGCACGGACGGCCGCAATGTGATGTTAGCGTCGGCGGCAAGCTTGGCCTGGTCGACGGCCGAGAAGAACATGATGCCCTTCGACGCGATGTCCTGCTTGATGCGGGCGATGGTCTCGTCCATCGGATGGGCGCTCTTGACCCGCACGATGCCGTCCCCCGCGAGACGGACCGGCGCCGTCTCCGCGCGGATCGTATGCGTGACAGTGGCGGCCAGCGCGCCGGCGAACAGAAGAATGGCGCAGACGATACCGACTTTTGCAGACATGTGAATCTCCTTTGGCTGAGTGCGATGCCCAATCGAGAGCGCTATTGTCGCGATCAGCGCGCCGGCCGGGAAATATCCGGTGCCTCTGATGTCGATACCCGGCTGCTATCGGCGCGTGGCCGTGCAGTCAGGCTCTGAGCCAGCGCGACAACGCGAGCGGCACGGCCAGCGCCACCGCGATGCCCGCGACGCAGCCCGGCCAGCCGAAGCGCATGAACATCTGACCGAGCACGGCGCTGCCGGCCAATCCGCCGAGGAAATAGGATGTCAGATAAAGTCCGCTGGCCGATCCCGATAGCGGCCCAGCGGTGCGGCCGACGTAGGCTGTGGTTGTCGCCTGCGCCAGAAACGTGCCGACCCCGACGAGCGCCAGGCCCGCCAAAACGAGCGGCAGGGCCGGAGCAAGGGCGAGCGGCAATCCTGCGAGGGCAGTCAGCAGCGACGCGCAAAGCGCTCGGCGCGTGCCCAAACGCATGGTCAGGCGCCCGGCGAGCGGTGTCGTCGCGATGGATGGCAGAAAGACGAGGTAGACAAGACCGACGGCCATCATGCCGAGCGACAACGGCGGGCTTACCAGCACGAAATTGACGTACGTGAACGTGCCGATGAATGCGAAAAGGATGGTGAAGCCGATCGCGAACGCGGCGCAAAGCGACGTGTCCTGGAAGAGCTGGCCCCACGACGCAAGTTGTTGACGCAGGCTTCCACGCCGACCGACCTGCGCGCCCATTCCCGACAGTGCAACCCACGCCAGACACGCACCCGCGACATTCAGCGCCGCAAAGACGTAGAAGCTCGCCTTGAGCCCGATCAGGTCGGCGGCGGAGGCCGAGAGCAGTCGGCCGAAAAGGTTGCTCGCCACATTGCCTGTGATGTAGGCCGCGAATGCGGCGGCGGTCTCCGAGCCGATCGTCTGCTCCGCGAGGTGGGCAAGCGTCAGCGAAAACGCTGTCGACATCAGCAACCCCTGGGTGACGCGCAACGCCGTAAAGGTTGCCAGATCGGGAGCGATCGCCAACAATGAGGTGGGAACCGCCAGCAGAATGAGGCTCGTCACGATCCCGCGTCGCCGATTGAGGCCCGCGCCGAACAAAGAGACCCCGAGCCCGGCCAGCGCCATGCCGAGCGTGCACGCGTTGACGGCCGTGCCCATGGCCGCGGGACTCACACCATAGGCCTCGGCGAGCGAGGGCAGAAGAGCTTGGGTGGCGAACAGATCGACGACCGTCAGGAACGCGATCAGCCCGATAACTGCCTGCCGGAGGAAGAACGGTGCGGCCGCGCGCCGCTGGCGGGGCGGCTCCGCAGGAACGTCTGCCACTCTCACTTCGGCCATTGTCATCTCCATGAAAAAGGCGTGGCGGGAGACGAGCGCGCCACGCCGGTTTGCGGCAGCCGGGATCCGAATCCGACAGCTCACATGGTGTGAGGATCTTCCTTCATGTGGAGGATGTCGGCCGACAGGAGCACGGCGGGCACCTTGCCTGTGTTCTTCCACCAGTGGGCGGTGCCGCGCGATTCACGGGCGACGTCGCCGGCCTTGTGGTGAATCGGAACCGCGCACGTGCTCGCGTACTCGTTGATCGCGCCGGACACGATGTAGATGATCGCCGGGCGCTCCGCATGACTGTGCCAGGCGACTTCGCCGCCGGGCTGAACGACGAGCCGACGCAAGCGGAACTGGTGGTCCTTGAGTCCGACGGCTTCCTGACCGAGCTCGATCGACGTCAAGACGTTGTCCGTGACGTTCTTGTGCGCGGTCGCCCCCGGTTTCTGGCCGTTGGCAGTGACCTTGCCGGCGGGGCATTCTCCGGCAGATGCCGAAAGCGACAGTGCGCCGAGGCCGCTCGTAAACAGCGCTGCTACGGTGAGGGCCTGCACAAGGACGCGGCCACCGCGATGCTTGCTCGTCATGATGTAATCTCCATTCGAGGACATGTGTGGCCGGCGTTGCGCTCGACCTGACAGGGCGAGCATGCGCGCTTCGCCAGTCGGACAGAAATATCGATGGCGTTCGGTTTCGATAGCGCGGAGCTATCGCGCGATCTTTGGCCCTAGCCGCAAAGCAACGAAGGCCACGGCGGTTGCCGCAGCCTCCGAACCCGCGCCAGCATGATCGATAGGTCTCAGCTCGCTGCCTTCAGGACCGTAACGCTGGCCGTACCGGCCTCTTCGGTGCCCGATCTCGGCGGGCGGGACACTGGCCATCCATCAGGCCCGGGCTCGTGGAGGATGACTCCCTCCACCGGATCACATGCATCGCTCCAGGGCGCTCGCTCGATCGCGCGACGGGTGGCTGCCCGCCCGGCTTCCCACCGATTGCGAATGCCGTCGGGGCTGAAGTCCACGTCCTTGGTCTGATCCTCGTTGTCGAGACGAGGCGCCAGCAGCCGCACGATGTGCATCGTCGTGAGGCAACCATATTCCGCAAGGTCGCGGACGATCTCGTCACTGCGCATCGCATCTGGGACATACTTCGCCAGCAGCGACACGACATGGCGGAGCCGATGCGTTTGGCGCTGGCGCGCGATCTGGCTGGCAACCCGGCTCGAGTATTGGATGTCCTTCTGACGGTGCATGACATCCCACATCGTGACGGGCTCCGGCCCGTTTGGATGCCACATATGAACCGCGAAGATCAGCGAGCTGCGGCGAGGGTAGTCCTCGAACACGACCTCGCTCGGCGTGTTGGACAGAATGCCGCCGTCCCAATAGAGCTCTCCGTCGATGCGCACGGGCGGAAACGCGGGCGGAAGAGCCCCCGACGCCATGATATGGCGGACGTTGATCTCGATGTCGCGCCCGTCGAAGTAGCGCATCTGGCTGGTTTGCACGTGGGCCGCCCCGACAGTCAGACGCGGCTTGCATCGGTTGATCAGCTTGAAGTCGACGAGTTCCGTCAGCGTCCGCTCGAGCGGCCCCGTCGAGTAGTATCCGGCGCGATCGGGCCCAAGCGGAATGTGCGGCCCCCAGAACGCAAGGGGCTGCGGCTCGAAGAAGCCCGGGATTCCGCCGGTGACTGTCTGTAGATACGACAGCGTTTGCGAGAGCTGCGGCCATACAGACCACACGTGCCACGGCGCCTTTTGCGACATGCGCCGCCAGAACTCGCGGAGCGCCGGCAATCGATTGCCGGGCTGGTTGCCCGCGATAAGGCTCGCATTGATGGCTCCGATCGATGTTCCGATGATCCAGTCGGGCTCGATCCCGGCCTCATGCAGTGCCTCGTAGACACCGGCCTGGTAGGCCCCGAGAGCACCGCCGCCCTGAAACACCAGCACGATCTGGCCATGGCCCTTGCCTACCGCGCCGGTAGTGGAATCGGCCGCCGCGGCGCAGCCTTCGTGCCCGGACATCGAGGTCATGATCGGCTCCTGCCCTATGCATCTGTCGAATTTCAATGCGCGGTCCAGCCGCCTTCAACCGGCAGGGCCGCGCCCGTGATGGATGCGGCAGCCCCGAGGCACAGGAACACGACAAGCGCACCAAGCTGCTCGGTCGTGACGAACTGACGGGTCGGCTGGGCATGAAGGAGAACGTCGCGAACGACCTGCTCTTCGGAGATACCGCGCGCCTTGGCGGTCTCGGGGATCTGCTTCTCGACCAGCGGGGTCAGCACGTAGCCCGGACAGATGGCATTGACCGTAATGCCGTGCTCGGCAGTCTCCAGCGCCACTGTCTTTGTCAGGCCCAGGATGCCGTGCTTGGCAGTCACGTAGGCGGACTTGAACGGCGAGGCGACGAGGGCGTGCGCCGAAGCGATGTTAATGATACGGCCCCACCGCCGCGCTTTCATTCCAGGCACGACGGCTTGTGTCGCATGAAAGGCCGACGACAGGTTGATGGCAAGGATCGCATCCCACTTTGCCGGGGGGAAGGTCTCGATGGCCTCGACGTGCTGGATGCCGGCGTTGTTGACGAGAATGTCCACTTGGCCGAAAGCCGAGCCGGCGGCGTCCACCATCCGCCGGATGTCGTCGGGCTTCGACATGTCCGCCGCCGAATAGTCGGCCCGCACGCAGAAGCTCTCGACGATCGCTTGCCGGGTGCTTTCGATCGCAACCCGGTCGCCTAATCCGTTGAGCATGATATTGACGCCCGCCGCCGCCAGAGCCTGCGCGATACCCAGACCGATGCCGCTCGTCGAGCCGGTTATGATCGCCGACTTCCCGGCAAGCTCTGTCGACACGCGCGGCCTGTGCTGGTCGGAAGCAAGTGTGAGCATGGTGAAACTCCTGTGGGCTTGGCGCGCTCGACGTGCGAGCGACGCCGGCAGCGGATGGTCAGAATGGAAGGATAGGAAGGCTGAGATCGAACCGGGCTCCTCGTCCGCGACCGGAGGACGTAACCTCGACGTGACCGCCGTGCCGTTCGGCGATCAGGCGGACGATCCACAGGCCTAGACCCCACGAGGCCGTCCGCTCCCGGTAACTCGACGACAGTGTCGCGAAAGGGGTGAAGGCGCGCTTGAGCTGGAGCTCGCTAAGCCCGCTGCCTTCGTCGGATATGGACACCAAAGCATCGCGACCAACCTCGGCTAGCGTGCAAACGACGACCGAACCCTTAGGTGCGTGTTTGACCGCGTTGCTGATGAGGTTGTCGACGGCCTGTATCAGCAGCGCTCTGTCGCCACTCATCGTGACCGGCCGTACGGCGCGCCGGTCGATGCGAATTCCCCGGCTTTGGGCGATCGGCTCGTTGAGGGCGACCGCAGCTGTGACCACCTCAGAAACGTCGAGCAGGGCCGGCTTGAACGCCAACGGGTCTCCGCTCTCTCGCACCCGCCCGAGAAAGCCGTTGAGCAGGTGATCGAGGGCCTGGATCATCTCCTGGGCCTTTCGCGTCGACGCCTTCACCCGGTCGAGCGATTGCATGTGGGCATATGTCTCGATCAGATCGACCAGTACGGCCAGATTGGCCAGCGGGCTGCGCAGATCGTGGGTGATGATGGTCAGGGTATTAAGCAATCCGGCCCGCTTGTCCGGAGCGGCCTTTGCCCCCGCCCCCCGGGAAACGCTGTGCTTACGGACGGAGCTGCTGGAAGCATTCTCGCTGAGAGGATGGGACTGCATCGGTCGACCTATTTGCTGAGGAAGCCGGGTTCGACCTGGACGATACGCAAGCGGCGGCGAGCATCGAAATATGATATGGCTTTCTATTCGATAGCTTGCGGGCATTGGATTGCGATGAAATAACCCGCTGGATGGACGCTGGCGTGCGAGGCACGCCGTGCAGCCCCCGGGAGCGCCAGTCATGGAGATGCACCAGATTCGCTATTTCCTCGCCGTGGCGCGTGCGCTGAACTTTACTCGCGCCGCCGAGGAATGCCACGTCTCCCAGCCCTCACTGACCCGCGCGATCAAGCTGCTGGAGGAAGAGCTCGGCGGCGATCTTTTTCGCCGCGAGCGGACCCTGTCCCACCTGACCGACCTGGGGCAGCGCATGCTTCCGCTCATGCAGCAGTGCTACGACACCGCGCAGGGTGTGAAATCGCTTGCGTCATCCATCAAGCGCGGCGAAGTGGCGACACTGCGCATCGGCCTCTCCCACACCGTCGACATTCGGCTGCTCGTTCCCTTCCTCACCGAGCTCATGCGGGCCATCAACGGGCTCGAGCTGAAGTTCCTCCGCGGCACCGCCGCCGAGATATCGGAGATCATGAAGCGCGGCGACGCCGACCTCGCGCTGGCCGGCCCGCTGGCCGAATCCTGGGAGAGGCTCGACGCCCGTGCCCTGTTTACGGAGGCTTTCGCACTTACTGTCAATGCCAGCCATCGGTTTGCCGATCGCGACGTCGTCGACATTGACGACATTCGCCAAGAGCGCCTATTGGTTCGTCCCTATTGCGAACACGCCGAGCCGCTGAGCGCTCTCCTGCGCGGAGAGGATGTCGCCTCGGGTCATGGCCACGAAGTCTCATCGGATCGCGACCTGGTCTCGTTGCTCGAAAGCAACCTTGGCGTCGCAATTCTGCCTCGCAGCACAGCTGTGCCGCCGGCGCTGCGCCGCGTGCAAATCAAGGCACTCGAAGTCACCCGCACTGTTTATCTCTACTCGGTGGCCGGTAGGCCGCGCTCCGCGCCGGCATCGACGCTCATGAAGCAGCTTCTGGCAGCCGACTGGCCGCGTCTGCTGGCCTAGTCCGCGGCGGCCCGCAACGCGGCCACGAGATCGTCCGTTTCCATGCGCCGGCGATAGTCGGGATCGACGAACCGGGCCTTGACCGTCTGATCGCGCCCGACCACGAAGGTCGCAGGAATCGGAACCAGCCAGCCATCCGTCCCCTGATATGAGGCGATATCACGGCCCCCCTCGCTCAGGACTTTGTCCATCTCGTCACCCACCCAGATCGCCAGGTTGAGCGCCAGCGCATAACCGTTGGAGATGTCCGACAGGATCCTGAAGTCGGCAGCGGCGTCCGCCTTGTGACGGCGTGCATAGAACTCGAGCTCGGGCGTGATCACGACGATCTGGCCACCGAACACTTTGGCGTCGCGCTGGGTGTCCGCCAGCGCGCTGGCATGGATCCGGCAGAACGGACACCAGTGGCCGCGATGGAAGGTCACCGCCACGGGTCCCGCTCCCAACAGGTCGGCAAGGCTAACAAGCCGACCTTGATCGTCGGGGAGAAGAAACTCCGGCATGGCATCTCCGACGTTCGGGGCACCGGTGCCAGCGTCGGTGCGCGCGAGGCGGGAGACGAGACGGTCGAGTGCGTCGCCATACTTGGGAAAGTGCTCGCGCAGCACGCGCGAGTAGGCCTCGAGGCGCTCGTTGAGCAAGGTTTCGGGTCGCCGAGCCTCGCGGAAGGCGTTGTCGAGGATTTCTGCCACACGCGCACGCGTCATGGGAAGCTCCTGGCAGACCGGATCTTGGTACCGGGCCCGGGTGCCGTTGACGAACTATTTCTAGCACGAGCGCGCGGCGTGGGCCTCGAGCTGCCATGACCACTGCTCGTTGATTAGATCCAGGGTTGACCCGCAGCCGGTCGCCGGCCGCGCGTAGTGAACGCCGAGTTCGACCGCGCCGTTTCTCACGCCAGCTTGGACCGTCATCAGGCTGCCCCAGTGCGCATTGCTAACAGCCGCGCATATCACCTTGTCCAGCCTTGCAAGCAGGCTCTCGGTGTTCCGCGACGGAATGGCCTGATCAAGGACATAGCAGTGCAGCCGCACGCCCAGTCGAGCCGCCTTTCCGCGATTGAGCTCAACCGCCATCGACACCACGTCGGAGAAGGAGGTCCTTCCATCGCAACGCCGCTCGGCTTGCCGCGGCGAGGCTTTCGACAACGTCCCATGGCGGGGCGTGGCCAATGATCGCCACGGCGGCGCTTGATGCGGTGTTGTTGGCGTCACGAGGGGCAACATGATGGAACCTCGGGCGAAGCGATTGAGGCCGAAGAATAGCCTTGGCTGTCCGCAGCCGTGAATTGCCCATTGGCTCGGGTTTCGATACGCCCAAGCTATGGCGTGTCGTGCATTACTGGGAGGCGCGAGGCGCGATTGACGTCTCCGGGTGCGCAAAGGGCCAACGATGCGAGCACACTTTCAGCCGACAGCACATGGCGAGCTCGCGACCTGGCTTGTCGCAGCCAACGCTGGAGACGCCGCAGCCTATCGCCGGCTGCTCGAGGCGCTCGTCCCGCTTCTACGGCGCGCTGCGAGGCGTACGTGCCTCCGGCGCGGCATGACGGTCGATGTCGAGCGTGTCGTGCAGCAGGTTCTGCTTGCCATTCACGCGAAACGGCAAACGTGGGACACGCGCCAGCCGCTTGCCGCCTGGGTCTGGGCCATCGCCCGTGCAGCGCTGGCTGACGTGTGGCTCACCAGTGCGGAAAGCGCCACCCCGCAAGTGCGTCCACCCCTGTGACGAGGGCGATGGCCAGCGTGTACCAGATTGCGATGAAGAGCGGTGAATCGTCAGGGCAATGCGCCGCGTAGAAGAACGCGCCGACCGCGCCGGCCAGCAGCCCGGCCAGGGTGCCTGCTTTCGCCGGAGACTTGGGTGCCCCGCGACGGAGCGCGAACAACAGCGCCGCCAGCGGCCCCAACGCGAGCACAGGAACGGTCTCCAGGCAGACCATGGAATTCTGTCCGACCGCTCGGGCCATCCACGCCGATTGCGGGACGGTTGCAAGCTCGACGCCGATGGCGGCCAGAACCAGGACCGCCGGCACGGCAAGGACATAACTCGCGCGGCCGGCATTCCCGACCGGTCGGGAAAACGGAAGCAGCAACGCCAGGCCACTGAGGGCCAGCGAAGCGGTTGCCGCGAACTTGAGCGGAAAGCGCCAGTCGCCGAGCGATGCCCAAAACGTCGGGCGCGCTCCAAGCGTCACGATGAAATAGGTGAAAGCAACGAGGCTGCCGCCACAAACCCCGGGGGTGGTGGCGAGGACGGCCGTGCTCCTGCGCTTGTTCCTTCCGCGCGGTAACGGAGGTCAACCAGACATCGCGGATGGTACCGACACAGCTTTACGCGCCGATTGAGTCGATGACCGCTTTCTCTGCTCAGCTGACCTTAATGGTGCCTCCATGGTCCGACATTTAGTCGGCATTTACATTGACTTCGCGGTCTTGATCTCTTTGCTGATGAAATGGCGTTCCCAAGCGTAGCCGTGCTGGCGGCCCGTCGGGTGCCGGCGTCTGCGAGCACGGCCGGGCTGCAATCTCCCGCGGAAGAGATGTATGCGGGTGATAAATTGGGTGATGTGTAGGGGATCAATGCATAACCATATGAATTACAACGGATTCATAATCTTATGGTTTTCCCCCCTCTCCGCCAAAGACCCGTCCGCCCCCAGCCTTAGCGGTTCGGAAATGGGTCTTTCCCACAGCTCCTGATCCGCTGGTCCGCGGCCTTCTCGGCGTCATCGAGCAGGTGCTCCGGCATCGGCTCAGGACCCTTGGTGTAATCGAGGGGGCATTCGGCGATCGTCGAAGCCATCGGGCGGACCCCGAGGCGCGATACGGGTCACAAGGGCGATCCAAGCCGCGAGGTAGCCACGTCAGCTCTTAGCCGACGGAACAGGTGGCCATGATGGGCCGCCTGGATGGAGCCACAAATCGGTCGGCATAATTCGCGGCGAAAAAGGGATAGAGCGCTTGCTCAGTGTTGCCCACGACAAGGTGCATTTGTAGCTCCCGGCAGGGATGTGGAAGCAATGAAACACCTGACACGCCGCGCATTCGTCGGCTCAATGACCGGCCTCGGAGCGACGACAGCCCTGCCGGCATTCGCCCAGAGCCCGACATCAGGGACCATCCTTAAGAAGTCGATCCCATCTACCGGTGAACAGATTCCCTCGATAGGCCTGGGGACCTGGATCACCTTTAACGTCGGCAACGACGAAAAGCTGCGTGCCGCACGCGCGCAGGTGATGCAAACCTTCTTCGATCGTGGCGGGAGCTTAATCGATTCCTCGCCCATGTACGGATCTTCCGAAGCGGTGATCGGCTACGGCCTCGCCCGCATGAAGAACAAAAGTGCGCTCTTTTCCGCCGGCAAGGTGTGGACCCTGCTCAAGACGCTCGGCGTGAGCCAGATGGAAGCCTCTCGCAAATACTGGGGCGTCGAGCGGTTCGATCTCATGCAGGTCCACAACCTCCTCGACTGGAGCACTCACATCGAGACGCTGAAGGAGATGAAGGCGCAGGGACGTGTACGCTACATCGGAATCACCACCTCCCAGGGCTGGCGCCACGGCGGCCTCGAGGAGATCATGCGGACCCAGCCCATCGACTTCGTGGCGTTCAGCTACAACGTGGTCGACCGCGAGGTGGAGGAACGGCTTCTGCCGCTGGCGGCCGAGCGCGGGATTGCGGTCATCGTCAACCGGCCATTTCAGGAGGGCGTGTTGATCGACCGCATGAAGCATTATCCATTGCCCCCGTGGGCGGCTGAGATCGACTGCGCGAACTGGGCGCAGTTCCTTCTGAAGTTCATCATCTCGCACCCGGCCGTCACCTGCGTGATCCCCGCTACCAGGCGGGTGGATCATATGGAGGAAAACATGGGTGCGATGCGGGGACGGCAGCCCGACGCAAGAATGCGGGCGCGCATGACACGCTACGTCGCGACTGTTTAGCGCATGCGGTCGTTTCCCTTCACGGCAGACATCTACCTTTCCCTCTTCGAGACCTACAACAGCGCGATCTGGCCGGCTCAGGTGGTCGCCTATGGCCTCGGCATCGCCGCTGTGTTTCTGACGCTGCGGCCGGTGGCGGCCGGTAGCCGCATCGTCTTCGCCATTCTGTCCGCCTTTTGGCTGTGGAACGGCATTGCCTATCATCTGATGCATTTCTTTCAGATCAATTTTGCAGCCCTCGGTTTCGCTGCGCTGTTTACAGTCCAGGGCGCCCTGTTCGCTGCGATCGCGGTCAACGGCCGTCGCAGCTTTTGCTTCCGGCGGAGTGTCTTGGGCTGGAGCGGCTTGCTCCTTTGTTTGTTCGCGCTGGTGGCCTATCCGCTGCTCGGCTGGCTTGCGGGCCATGGCTGGCCGCGGGCGGCGGCATTCGGGGTAGCGCCTGCTCCGACTACGATCTTCACGTTCGGCATGCTCTTGATGCTGGGGGCGGCCGCGCCGCTCCATCTCGCGGTGATCCCGCTCCTCTGGTCGCTGGCCGGCGGCAGCGCTGCGGTGTTCATTCTCCGCATTCCCGAGGACGCGTCGCTCCTGGTCGCGGGCGTCGTCGCGTCCTGTATGTTGGTCTGGGAGCGCCGACAGCAATTGCAAAAAGATGCGGCGAACCGCGGAACACATCACATCTGAAGATCAACCCGGTAGAAAGTGATCCTGCCCCTTCGGCGGCGATTGCCGCGCCTACTCGAGCTTCGGGTGGAACGACTTCGCCGAAATGGACACCGTCGAAGGCGCCGAGACGGACGAAATTGCCATGGGCCATCTCATTCACGCCGCTCTGGAGATCCCCCACATCCCGTGGCCGGAGCATCTCAGGCCCGGTGCCGGTAGAGCGAGCACCTGGCGGCTCAATACGAGGCGAGGACACGTCGTCCTCGCCTCCAGGTCAGTTCACGGGACGGAATTCGTCACGCAGACGCTATGGTTCGCATCAGCGTGGCCGAGTTGATTTGGTACGCCACAGCCGTCTGTGCCAGGTTGATCAGCGTCAGGATCAGAAACTCGGTGTTGTTGAAGATGGCGAGTGCTTCGACCTTGGCAGCGGCAAGGGCGAACAGCAGCAGTTGAATGATAGCAATCGCGCCCATCAGAAGCACGTCTGTCGTATTGTTGATGCCTGGCTTGGCGACCTTGACCTGTTCAGCCATGGCGACAACCGCAGCACCGAGAAGCAGAACTTCTACCCATGATATCTTGTAGCCGGCCACGTCCAGAAGCGGGGCCCGCGGATCGGGAAAGAGAAACTTGCCAACGATGTAGATTGCGAGGATGAACAGAAAGCCGGGGAAGATTCCAAATGCCTTACTCCCGCGGCGGATACGGACTCGATCCCCCTCGACTACGACGGCTGGGTCGACATCAGCGTGTGCCATGACCGCCTCCTCTTCGGGTCAGCTCTAGAAATGACAACGCTGAAGCCGAAGCCTCTGTTCCTCGAGCGGCTCGCTAGGGCTGCCGTGACGCGCGTTCGCACCATCTGATTCCGCTCGGCGCTCACTCGACTTGGGCTGCAAGCGGCCCTGTGAATGACCTTTTGAGGGGCTCGAGCGCGCTGCGTGTCGTCTGCCACGGCGTTCCTGGCCTGGAACGGGTTCGCCGATATGGAAGAGGCCGACGGTGGTTCCGATCAACCAGCGTCCCCAACGCGACAGCGTTCTGAGAAATGGTGGAGAGGCCTTCGCAGCGGAGGCCTCTCTCACATCATCGCCGCGGCTGCAGCTCAAACAGCCACCGTGAGCTTGCCGCCAAGGTTAGTTGGTTTGTCGCCAGAGCGGAAGAAGCATGCCGACGCGCTCGCGGTACCGCTTGTACTGCTCGCCGAACAACTCGAGCAGATCGCGTTCTTCGAGCGCGATGCCGACGAAAATGTAGGCCGTCGTAACCGCAGCAAAGAGCAGATGACCTGCGCTCATCACCGGCGTCGCCCAGAATGCGATGATGAAGCCGAGGTAGAGGGGATGCCGGACGACCTTGTACAGCAAGGGTGTCCTGAAGCGCGGCGCGGCTGCGTCTTGACCGCGGAGATTGAGCGCGACTTGGTGCAGGCCGAACAATTCGAAATGGTTGATGAGGAACGTGCTGAGGAGAACGATGAGCCAGCCGAAGAGCGACAACCCCACCAGCGCCGCCGTGATCGTGGGCTCGCCCACGTGCCAGACGATCGCTGGGATCGGCCGCCATTGCCAGAAGACAAGGATGAGCACCAGGCTCGCCAGCAGCACATACGTGCTCCTCTCGATCGCGGCCGGCACGTACTGGGTCCACCAGCGCTTGAAGGGCTTTCGGGCCATGACGCTGTGCTGGACGGCAAACACCGACAGGAGCAGGACGTCTATGATCAAGGCCTCTACCAAAGGACCGGCAAATCCGGTGTCAACGGTCTTCGGCACGACGATGCCCGTGACGAAGCCGATTGCGTAGAGGAAGGTGCCGAGAAACACGGCATAGGCGGCAATCCCGTAGGCGAAAGTCAATACGCGTCCCATTGTTTTCTCTCCTTTATGCTGCGTACCGCCGACCCGCTTCTTCTCGCTCTCCATGTGAGCGGTCGACGCTTGCGGTCCGCGCGCTGTTCGTCGACACGTGCGTCAGGACCAATTCGTTCACTTCGGTTGGATGGGTGATTGGCGACATGTGGCCGGCATTCGGGATCGTGCGGTGACGAGCGCGTGGCATTGCGTCCGCGAGGAGCCGCGTTATTGCGCGCGATGGCCGTGGCGACCCGGTTCCGCACAAGATCAACGTCGGCACCTCGATCTTTGCGTAGGCTGCCAGGGTCGTCGGCTCTTCCAGGAGCGCGCAGAAGTGATGAGCAACGTGATTGGTGAGCCGCGCAAACTGCTCCTTCCTTGTTTCGGACAGGCTTTCCCAACTGCCCGGCCCAGCCCAATAGTCGATGAACGTCTGCATGCCCGCGCGATAGTCGCCACAGAGGACGCCGCGATTGATGACCTCCGCAAGGGCGTGAATTTCGTCGAGCAAATGCGCGCTATCCTCTACCGACTTCAGTATGTGGAAGCAGCTCGGCTCGATCAGCGTCAGCGACCGCACGCGGTCGGGGTGGCTCGCGGCGAACGCGAGCGCAGCAGCGCCGCCGTAGGAATGACCGACGAGATGGAAGGGCGCCCCGTCGGGGCAGGCTTGCCCGATGGCTGCGGCCTCAGCGGTAAGGTCGAGCACGCCGGCGCCGTGCCAGTGCGGGCGATCGCCGTGGCCCCACAGATCGAGCGGCATGGGGACGAAGGCCGCCAACTGCTCCGCAAGGGCATTCCATTGCCGGGCGGAGCTTGCCGAGCACGGGATCAGCACAACCCGCTCGGGCGGAATCGGATGGGCGATCGTGATCTGAGTGTCAGTCATAGGGGTCGCGATCCTGGTCACTGAGGCGCAGCTTCGCCAAGCTCGAGCCGGGCGCCGCGGTGACATAGGGCTTAGGTGCCCATCGAACAAATTGAATGATTTCATCAAATCGATGAAGAAATTCGATTCGTGCGCAACCTCGGTGTCGGCCCGCTTCGCGCGATCGCCAAGGTGACACCGCGCGCCGGGCCGCGCGCCATCCGTGCTCGACGCTCCAAGCTTAGCCCATGGCTTCGAGGATCTTCACGGCGATGTGCTGGGCTTGACCTACCGCGGTCGTTCAGAGGTCGAATACCTGCGCATAGGTGTTCTCGAGCGACGGCAAGCTCAGGCGCGCTGCCGCGCGTGACACGGCCTGTTCGTTCAGGCCCTCGATCAGCAGCAGGCCGGCAAACGACCCGTCTCGCCTGCGCATGCTCTTCTCCTGGGTTTGGATCGACGTCTGAGCCTGGTCGGTCTCGAGGAGCTCGGCTGCGACAATGCGATCACCCTTGGTGATATCACCCACCCATGTATCGTCTGCGATGGGCATCACCTTGTCGAGCTTCAGGGCGGCGAGGGCGGCCCCTCGGCCTGTTCCGGCTTTCGCCACCACCCGGCCTCCGCCCCTGACGAAATTGCCCAGGATCGGCATGATCCGCTGCGACCACGGCGTGGGCGCGTTCAAGCGTGCCAAGTACGCGCTGCTTCCCAGAACATCCGGCGAGCGAAGCTGATAATGGATGAAGTAGCGGCAGATATTGGCCTGTAATGACTTGTAGACGCGAACCGCAAGGAAACCGTCGACGCCCAAGCGCTCCGTAGTGTGCTCGCGTGTCAGCCAATGCAGATAGTCCGTCTCTTGTTCGGGGGAGACATCGCTCCAAATCGCCAAGAAGCCGGTGCCTGCCATGGCTCTACTCCCACTGCTCATCCCGTGCCCCCAGGTGCTCCGCTAGCGAGGACCATCGCGCAGGCATGTCGGCAACGTGTCGGGGAGGCGTCCGAGCATCTGCGCGGCGGCCTGCATGGCGACGACGTATCCGTATGGTCCCAACCCGCAGATCACGGCCTTGGCGGCCGCCGACAGGATCGAGTGACGATGCAGCTCGTCGCGCGCGTGGATGTTGGAAATGTGCAGCTCGATGATGGGTCCGCTGAACGCCTTGAGGGCGTCGAACAAAGCGATCGACGTAAACGAGTATCCGGCCGGGTTGATAATGAGCGCGTCGGCCTTCTCGCGCGCCGCGTGAATCAAGTCGACCAGAACTCCCTCGTGATTGGACTGCTGGAACTCGAGCGCGATCCCCGCAAAGTCCGCGAATTGCCGACAGCTCGCCTCGACCGCCGCAAGCGTAGTGGTGCCGTAGATGTGCGGCTCGCGAACGCCGAGCAGATTGAGGTTGGGGCCGTTCAAGACAAGCAAGCGTGCAGCCATGTGCGCATCCTCGTGGGCAGTGCATGCGGGTGCCGGACGAGGGGCGCCGCGAGCAGTCGGGCATCAGCCCTTGTATCCCATCAGCTTCGGCAGCCAGAGCACGGTCTCGGGAACGTAGGTTATGATGAGCAACGCAACGATCATGGCGTACACGAACGGCATCGTGTCGCGGATGATGTGCCGCAACGGCGCGCCAGAAATTGCGGAGATGATGAAGAGCAGCAGCCCGTACGGCGGCGTGATCAGCCCGATCATGATGTTGAAAACCGCCATCACGCCGAAGTGGACGGGGTCGATGCCGAGCGCTTTCGCTGTCGGGAGGAATATCGGCAGGATCACCAGAATGATCGTGCTGCCCTCGAGCAAGCAGCCCAACACCAGAAGGATAATGTTGACCCACAGCAGGAACATCGGCGCGGATAGGTCGTAACCCGCCAGCAGGCTCTTCACGGCCAGCGGGATCTGCTCGATCGTCACCACATAGTTGAAGATGAGCGCGCCGGCGATCAGCATCCCGATCGAAGCCGTCGATCGCGCACTGCTGAGTGTTGCGTCGTAGGCCTGCTGCAGCGAAATATTGCGGTACCAGACGGCCCCCACGAGAAAGGCGTAGGCCGCCGCCACGGCGGCAGCTTCCGTCGGCGTCATGACGCCGCTGTAGATGCCGCCGAGCAGAATGACCGGCATCAAAAGGGCCGGCAACGCGACCCAGGTGATCATGGGCCATTCGCGCAGCGGTATCGGCTTCTCGACGGGGTAGCCGTGCCGATGGGCCTGAATGCTGTTGATGATCATCTGCGCAAGCGCCATCAGCACACCCGGGATGACGCCGCCGAGGAACAAATAGCCCACCGACGCGTCCGAGATCAGCGCATAGAGCACCATGGGAATCGACGGCGGGATGATCGGCCCGATGACGGCCGACGCCGCGGTGACTGCGGCGGCATAGCTGACCGGGTACCGATTGTTGCGCGTCATCATGTCGATGCTGATGCGGCCGGTACCGGCGAGATCAGCGATGGCCGAGCCGGACATGCCGGCAAAGATGATGCTCTGCGCGATATTGATGTGAGCCAAGCCGCCCTTGAAGCGGCCGACCAGCATGTCGCAGAACCGCAGCAGGTGATCGGTCATCCGGCTGACGTTCATCAGCTCGGCGGAGAACAGGAACAGCGGAACGGCGAGCAGCACGTAGCTATTGTAGAGGCCGTTCAGGATCTGCTCGGCGGATGTTCCCATGTCCAGCCCGGCCAGCAGCAGGTAGAGGATCGAGGCCGCGATCATCGAATAGCCGATCGGCAATCCGAGCAAGCCGAGCCCCAGAATACTGTAGAGACAAATGGCGAATGGGCTCAGGAAACCGGTCACAGCGCTGACCCTGCCCCAAGCTGAATATCCGGCGCACGGCCGCGCAGCGCCAAATAGACCAGCGCGGCGTATCGCACGATGACGGCCAGAGAGAACACGACGTAGATGGAATAAAGAAGATCCAGCCGGACACCGAGGTAGGCGGATTTCTCGACCTTCAGAAAGGTGATGTAGCTGACCACGGCAGGCAACGCGATTCCGAACAGAACGATCACCGCAATGCCGGTGATCACGGTCAACACGCAGCGCGCTCTCTCGCCGAGAGCGCTATAGAAGATGTCGAACCGAACCTCATCCCTTTCACGCAGAACAAAGGATGCGCCCCACAGCACGGTCCAAATCCAGCAGAGCACGCTGACTTCGTCGGTCCAGCCTAACGGATAGTTAAACACGTAGCGGGCAGTGATCTGAGTCATGAACGACAGGAACATCGCCACGAGAAGCCCAGCCAGGACATTTTCGGCGCGGCGGCGCAACCAGCGTGCGCGCTCGACCCAAGGATTGCCGTGCATCGCCGCGATCCCCCTCCCCAGTGACGTCTGAAGGACATCTGTCGCAGATTTCCGCCGGTCGACACAGAAGCCGGCCATCATCAGAAGACGACGGCCGGATTTCTTGGTCTATCGTACGTGCCGACGCTCACTTGATCGCGTTGATCTTCTCGATCGCGCCCTTCGGCCACTCGTTGCCGTATTTGTCGAGGTATCGCTTCTGCGCGAACGAGCGGAAGGCGTCCTGGTCGGGCGAATAGACCTGCTTGCCTTCCTTCTTGAAAAACTCGATCGCGTCTTGCTCCTGGGCGCTGTATTTTGCGGCGCTCGCGTCGAACGCCTTGTCGGCCTCCGCGCGCAGCTTCGCCTGTTGCTCCGGCTTCAGGCTCGACCATGCCTTCTTCGACACCGCCAGCATGTCGTAGCCGAGCACGTGATTGGTGAGGACGAACTGCGAGGTCACCTCGTAGAACTTCATCGAGCGGCCGGAGACGAGCGGATTGTCCTGCCCATCGACCGCGCCGGCCTGCAGCGCGGTGTAGAGCTCCGCGTAGGCGACCGGCGTCGGGTTGGCGCCGAGCGACTCGCCGAGAAACTGCCAGAACTCCCCGGGCGGCATGCGCAGCTTCACGCCCGCGAGGTCAGCCGGCGTGTTGATCTTCTTGTTCGGCTTCAGGTTCACCTGACGCGCGCCGAAGTAGACGGGGCGGATCAGCTCGATGCCGAGCTGGTCGCGTGCCATCTTGATGAAATCCTGGCCGACCTCGCTCGCGAACGTCTTCTTCAGGTGATCATAGTCGCGAAACAGATACGCCGAGGTCATCAGCGACCACGCCGGAATCTGCTTTGAGATATCCGCCGGCGCCAGGTTGCAAAGCTCGAGGTTCTCGCGCTGGAGCGCGACCAGCTCGGTGCCCTGCTTGAACAGCGTGTTGTTCCAGTAAGGCTCGAGATCGAAATCGTCCTTCATCGCGACGGCGAATGCCTTGTAGGCCTCGGCGCGCAGGTCTGTTTCGGGGAATGCACAACTGAACCGCAATTTCGGCGCCGCTTGAGCCCGCGCTCCTTCAGTCGCACCGAGCGCGAGCAGCGAAGCTCCGCCGGCCAACACCATGCGTCGATCTGGATGCATGAACGCTTCCTCCGGTTTGAACGATTGATTGCGCGGCCGTGAGCCCAGCCGTTCGTTTGTCACTGGCTCGAGCCGCCAGTCGTTTTCGTTCACTTTGCCAAACGATACATCATGTGAGAAACAATGAGTCAACATACGATAGTGCCATCATATGATAAAATTGGTATCGTATGAGATGCGCGCGAGGTTGCGAATTCCGGCCCCGTATGTCAGTCGGAGCCCGAAGGGTGACATGGAGGACGCCGTGCTCGACCGGCTGGAGGATGGCGAGACCATCAGCGAGGATGGCTATCGACGCATTCGCACCGACATCATCTTCGGCAGGCTGCGCCCAGGTCTCAAGCTGCGGCTCGACGCGCTCAAGGAGGACTATGGGGTCAGCGTCAGCACGCTGCGAGAGATCCTGAGCCGGTTGGCGTCGGATGGGTTCGTGGTTGCGGAGAGCCGGCGCGGATTCGAGGTGACGCCCGTCTCGGCCGAAGACCTCAAGGAGCTGGCGGCGCTGCGCCTGTTGCTGGAGTCGCACGCGATGGAGCAATCCTTCGCCGCCGGTGACATGGAGTGGGAGGGGCGGGTCGTTTCCGCCCACCACAAATTGTCAGCGACAGAGCGCGGCATGTCGTCGAGGAAGCCCGACCAGCAACTCTGGAAGCGATACGACGGAGAATTTCATCAAGCGCTGATATCAAGCTGCGGCTCGCGTGCCTTGATGCAGGCTCACGCGGCCGTATTCGACAAGTATTTCCGCTACCTGATTTTGGCCCTGAGCTATCGTGGCGAGGTCGTTCCCCGCCAGCATCAACAGCTGCTCGAAAGCGCACTCAAACGCGATGCGGCCCGTGCGAAAATCGTGCTGACCGCACACATCAACGAGTGCGTCGACCATGCCATTGCTTCGGGGCATCTGTCGTGAGGTTCAGTCTTGAGCACCCGATTGACAGTCAATCACAAGGTGGCACGGGGAGAAGTTCGAGGCGTAGCTGACCGCGTGAAGGAGGGGTTTGAGATGGCCCGCAATTGCGCGTGATGCCTTGGAAGGGCAATATCCCAATCCTAGTTGAGCACGGCCACGTCGCGACGGGGGGACTCGATGGCGCGCGCCATTGTTGTTGTTCATGGAGTCGGTTCGCCGGCTCCCGGCGCCGAAATTCGCTACCTTGCGAACTACATCCTCGGAGCCGGGCCAAAGACAATCTCGGAGCCAGTCCCAAGCTCGGTCCCTAAGCTCGAGGTGAGAGACGCCGCCGGCGGACGTGTCGACCTTTACGAGATGAATTGGTCCGATCTGGCCACCCCGCGTCACGGGTTCTTCGCGGTCCTTCATCATTTTATCCGGGTTCAACTCGGAATGATCCAGCTAGCCCAGGCGGGATGGATCGCTGGTGACCCTGGACCTGCGGGTCCGAGCCTCATCGGAGCGATGTTCCGGTACGTCACGCTGGGAGTTGCCCTTTGGGTCCTGCTCATTCCAACGGCCTTGTTGTTCATAGCTATCTTGGGCAAGGGATCGCTCGGCGTAGCCGTCGTCGCCCTCTTGGTGATCGCTGCTGTGCTGGTAGCGCACCTGCTGTCGAAGGATGATCGGGTAGCCTATGCGGGTTACGGTTGGGCAGCGGCAACCTTGGGTGCCGGCGGCTACATCATTGCGACGGCGACGCCACCGGAGACCTATCTCGCCCAAGCGTCGTTTTATGCCGGCCTCGCAGAGACGGCTTCGGGCAGCTTGGGCGTTCTCGGGACACTTGAGTCGCTTGCGCGCCATTGGCGCAGGCGAGCGGCCGGTGCCTCCTCCCCCCGACAAGTTCTCGTTCGTGGCGCGCTGTACATCTTGCCATTTTCTTTACTGATCGGCGGTTTTGGCGCGTTGATCGTCGGGCTGGAGCTTTACGTGGCACAGCGACTGGCCGAATGGAGCATTGCCGACGGCAACAAGCTCAACGATTTGCTTCAGGCGTTATCGGAGGCGCCCGGGTACAGTGTGGTGTTTATGGAGGTCGTGAACGGCACCTCCACCGCTGTCGCCGTCGCCTCGATTCTCATCGCGGGTCTGGTCTGGGGCGGTGCGCTGAGGTTCGGGCTGGTCGATGGCCGGAAGTGGGGCGATGCCTTGCGCTCGGCGGTAGCCCTATGGCTGGCACTGCTCATGGTCCTTACAGCGGTCGTGCTGTTGGCGCTTGGTCTGGATCTAAGCGACCGGTTCCCGGCGATTGAAAAATTGAAAGTTAGCGATCTCCCCATCGTCGCGTCGATCGTGCTCCTGCTCAGCCCGGTAGCAGCCGAAGTGGGCACCCTCACCCCAATGGAGGTCTACAAGTATTCAGCGCTCCGCCTTGTTCCAGCGGTCATCGGTGTTTTTCCTCGACTCCGTGAAGCCCTGGGTATTTCGACCGACGTCATGTTTCATCTGTTGCCGTCCTGGTCGAGCCTATCAACCGCGGGGCGTACGCGCATGCGCCTGTTGGACTGCCTTACACTTGCTCACCGGGAAAGCGGGGAGCTCCCCGTCATCCTCGCTCACAGCCAAGGAAGCAGAATTGTCCACGATACTCTGCGGACAAACCCTGGAGACTACCGCGTCGTTACCGTGGGTTCACCCATCGGAACGTTGCATGAAGGTTTTCTCGGACTACCGGTGTCTCAGGTAACCGGCCCGTCCGGCATCGGCGCATGGCACAACCTCTATCGAGACAGCGACTTCATCGGTGGCCCGATCGGACATCCGTTCGTCATCGATGAGCTGATCAGAAACGAGTTTCGAAAGTCGCACTTCGAATACTATGCAGAGCCACAGGTGCTGGCCAAATTGTGATGGGTAAGGCTTGTTGCGTTCCTCGATCTGATGTCGTTGGCGTCGTGCAAACGGATCGTCGTAGTGCACCACCAGTCGGAGATCGGGCGCCCATAGGAGAGGTGGGACGGTTACGATGCACCTCATGACCTTGCTCGTGGATCTCACGAGCAATAGTACCGCTGGGGCCTTCCTCGGGCGTCTGCGCCGGTCGGCATGCCGCGCGACTTCGCGGTCTGCGCATGCCAGCGCGATGATCTTGCAGCCCTGGTAAGGCGCAAGCCTGCGAGCGCGGAGCTCTCGTGTCGCGGCGGCGACCTGCTCATCCCCTCCTTGCTTGATGCGAGGACCGCGCGATCGTGTCCTGGAGCTTGAGCCAACCGAACACCACCGGCATGAACCATGGGGTGCCAGCGAAGAGAGGAACGGCGGCCGGGGGCCGAAAATCGAGAGACGACTCGCCCGAGGATTCCCCAAGAACCTGCCTGGCGACCTTCTGGCCCGCCCACCGCGCCCAGACCACGCCCGAGCCACAATATCCGCCCGCGTAACGCATCCCATTTCTCGAAAAGATCCGCGGGATGTTGTCCCGGTTCATGGCGACGTGGCCATACCAGCTATGGGTGATCTCAACGGTGTCGAGGATCGGAAAGATGTCGATGAGCGCCCGGCGCAGGTTCTCTATCGGCCAGTCGGGATCGCCAGCGATGGTGCCGTCGCGGCCGCCAAAAAGTATGCGCGTGCCGTCCGGAGAAGGACGGTAGTAGTAGTGGAGCTTGCGCGTCTCGGAGCACATCATCCGGCGTGGCATCAGCTCGCCCATCAGGTTAGGGGAGAGCGGAGCGGTCGCGATGATGCGGCTGCGGACCGGGACGAGACGCCGTCGCAGCCAGCGGTCCGCCTTGTCCGTGTAGCCGTTGACGCCGACGATGACATCGCTGGCGCGGACGGTTCCGCGCGTGGTCGTGACCTCGTACGCTTCGCCCTCGCGGCGGATGCCCAGAACGGCCGTTTCGCCATGGATCGTCGCGCCGGCGGCACTCGCAAGTCTTAGCATCCCTGCATGGAGTTTCGCGGGATGCAGGCCGCCGACATCCATCCGCACCGAGCCGCCATGATAGAAGCCGGTGCCAAGGAACCTCTGCTGATCGCTGCGCGGAACGGCGTAAGCCTCGATGCCGAACCGCCGGCTCAGCACGTCAGCCTCGCGCGCGAGCTTTTCGTAGTCGGCTGGTGCCGAAGCGCCGCTGAAGCGTCCGGTCAGGGCGAAATCGCAGTCGATCCGCTCCTCCGCAATGAAGCGATAGAGATCCTCTCGCGCCGCCTTCGCCTCGGCGAGGATGGCGAGCGCCTGCTGCTCGCCAAAGTGTCTCGTCAACTGGGCGTGGCTTGGGCGCAGGTTGCCGCTGGTAATGCCGCCGTTACGGGTCGAGGCGCCTTCGCCAGCGCGCTGCTTGTCGAACACCTGGACCGAGCGCCCAGCTCGCGCCAGCGTGATCGCGGCACTGAGGCCGGTGTAGCCGGCGCCGACAATGACCACATCGCATGTGGGCTTCAGGGGGAGATGCACGGTCGGCGCGAGCGGTGCCGCCTCCCACCAATAGACGTCATTCTTCTTCATCTGCAGAACGGTCCCTAGGCAAAGTGACAGGCGACGCGCTGCGGCGCGCCCGCGCGCGGCTCGAGCGCTGGAACGGAGGCAGCACAGCGGTCGGCCGCGAGCCAGCAGCGCGTGCGAAAGCGGCAGCCGCTCGGCGGGTCGGTCGGCCGCGGAAGATCGCCAGTGAGGAGGCGCGGCCGGCGGCTGCGCTCGATCATGGGATCGGGAACATTGGCGCTGTCGACGAGCGCCTGTGTGTAGGGGTGTCTCGGCGAGCGGAGCACATCCCGGGCGGTCCCGAACTCGACGATGCGGCCCATATACATGACGGCGATGTCATGGGCGATGTTGGCGACGACAGCGAGGTCGTGCGATACGAATATGTAAGCGACCTTCAATTCGGCCTGCAGTCGCCGCAGCAGGTTGATTACCTGGGCCTGGACCGAAACATCGAGGGCGGAAACCGGCTCATCGCAGATGACGATTCTGGTCGGTCGCACGAGTGCGCGGGCAATGCCGACCCGTTGTTGCTGACCGCCAGACAATTCATGCGGATAGTGCGCGGAGTGACTGGCATTCAGCCCGACGCGCTCGAGCATGTCGATCGTCCTCGTGGTCCGCTCTTGCAAAGCCAGGGACCGATCGTGGATGTCGAGCGGCTCGCGCACGATGTCTCCCACGCGCAAACGGGGATTGAGGGCGGTGTAGGGCGACTGAAACACCATCTGGACGTCGCGTAGCGCACGTTGCCGCTCCGTTCCGCGCAGGGCCGACACGTCGATCCCGCCGACGCGGATCAACCCGGTGCTGGGAGCGAGAGTGCCGACGAGCATGCGTGACAAGGTCGACTTGCCACAGCCGGACTCCCCTACGACGCCGAGCGTGCGGCCCGGATGGAGCACGATGTTGACATCGCTCACCGCGTTCAGCATCAGCGGCTCACGCGGCCATGGCTGTGCCAGCTTGAACGTCTTGCCCAGGCCAACCGTCTCGAGAATGGGATCGGTCGTCGCTTCGGGGTTGGGCACGGTGCGGGCCTCAGACGCGTCCAGCACCGGACGCCTCCCCAGGAAAGTGGCACAACGCCATCCGACCGGCGCTGGGATAGGACGGGGCCGGAGCTTCGTGGCTACAGAGCGGCTCCGCCCGCCAGCAGCGCGGATGGAACGGGCAGCCAGGAGGCAGGCGCTGCGGCGAAGGTGGCGCACCCGGAATTGCACTCAGTTCATCGGCATCATGATCCAGGCGCGGCATAGCCTCGAGCAGAGCCTTCGTGTAGGGGTGGGCCGGGCGAGCGAACACCTCGGTCACTTCCCCGGCTTCGACCGCCTGGCCAGCGTACATCACCAGCATGCGATCCGCCATTCGGGCGACGACGCCCATGTCGTGCGTGACAATCAGGATCGACATCGACAGCTTCTCGCGCAGGTGCATCAGAAGCTGCAGGATCTGCGCTTTCACGGTGGCATCGAGCGCCGTGGTGGGCTCGTCCGCTATGAGCAAGTCGGGCTGGAGGGCGAGCGCCATGGCGATGAGGGCGCGCTGTCGCATCCCGCCGGAGAATTGGTGCGGATAGTGATTTACCCGTTCCTGCGGTGCTGGGATTCCGGTCAATGCCAGCAGTTTCACGGCCTCCTCCATCGCGGCCTGCTTGCGGGTGCCGCGATGGACCATGAGCGTCTCGGCAATCTGATAGCCCACCGTCGTGCACGGATTGAGACTGGAGAGGGCGTCCTGGCTGATCATCGCGACGCGCTCGCCGCTGATGCGTCTGCGCGCCGTATTGGAGAGGGTGTGGACGGGGAGATCGTCGAGGTAGATCTCCCCGCTCACCTCAACCGACGACGGCAGGAGCCCCATGGTCGCCTGGGCCATCGACGATTTGCCCGAGCCGGACTCGCCGATAACCGCAAAGATCTCCCCGCGAGCCACGTCGAAGCTCAGATCCCGAACAGCGTGGACCGGCCCGGTTCGAGTCCTGAACCGCACGTTCAAGGCTCGAACCAGAAGTGCCGGCCGATCCACCTGGCCTATCGGGGCTTGCGCATTCACTGACCGGTCACCTTGAAGCCGGCGAGGTTGAGGTTCTCGCCGTGCCGCCCCACGTCCCAGCCTAGCTTCTTGGAAAAGCCGTAGATCGAGGCCGCCTGCCACACCGCAGCGATGTAATACTGATCATGGACAAGCTTCTGCGCCTGTTTCCAGACATCGGTCCGCTTAGCCTCATCCATCTCAGCTCCGGCCTTGTCGGCAAGAGCGTCGTAGTTCGGGTCCGCCGTAACCGAAAGGGCCGAGTTCGATTTGAGGAACGAGTTTATCTTGCTGGCATCGCCTTCACCGAAGTCCCAGCCGATGATGTAGAACGGTCCGCCGCTCCGGTTTTGCATCATTGAGATCAGCCGGCCCCATTCGATGGTGCGCGGATTCGCCTTGATACCGGCTTGTGCAAGCTGCGCATTGATCGCCTGGTAGATCTCGCGATCGGCGACGTAGCGGCCATCGGACGTGTAGGTCTCCACCTCGATCGTCTTGCCGCCCAGGGCCGTCTTGGCGAGGTTCCGGTCATAGGCATAGGGCTGGATCGAGGTATCGAGTTGCACCACGCTCGGACCCATCGGCACCCCAAGGACCCGACCGTACTTGCCGAGCAGATTGCCGATGACGTTCTTCATATTGAGTGCGTGGGCGAATGCCTTGCGAGCCTCAAGGCTGTCGAAGGGGGGCTTGCGCGAGTCGAGCAGAAGCGTGTGAACAAGGCCGTCCGGACTCCAGACCACATGAGCGTTGCTAGAGCCTTCGACGCGCGCGACGTCCGAAATCGGCACCCGCTGGATAACATCGACCTCGCCCTGGAGCAGGGCATTCACGCGGGTTGAGTTCTCGGGGATGAACGTGAAGATGCCTTTGGCAGCGTCCGGGGCCGGGCCCCAATAGTCCGCATTGCGAATCAAAGTGAGCGATTGGCCCTTCTTCCACTCCGCGAGTTTGTACGGTCCGGTGCCGATCGGTTGATCGCTGACGTCCTGCTTGCTGCTCTTTTCGAAATAGTGCTTCGGGACGATGAAGACTCGTCCGCTTCCGCCGATCGGCTGCATCCGTCGCACAAGCAGAGGGTCGGGCACCTTGGTTTCGATCTGGACGGTATGTTCGTCGACCGCCGTGACCTTGGCGACGGAGGTGACCTGCGAATAGTGGGCCGAGTTGGTCGCCGGATCGAGTATCCGCTCGATCGAATATTTGACGTCCGCCGCAGTGAAAGGAGTACCGTCATGGAACTTGACGTCGTTCCGGAGCTTGAACTCCCATAGCGTGGGCGACTTTAACTCGAACGATTTTGCGAGGTTCGGTTTGAGCGCACCTGTCTTGGGATCGAGCGCCAGGAGCGTCTCGTAGATTTGGCTCATGATGACCAGATCGGTGCCGTTGGCGCTGCGGCTCGGATCGAGAAGATCCAGGCCGCCGCTGAGCGCGACACGCACGTCGACTGCCTTTGCCGTGCCCTGGGCCAGCACCGACGGCGTCTGCGCCACCGCCAGGATGCCGAGCAATCCAATGCTCAATGCGGCCCCACCGAGCCGTCGAGCCAAACCGTCGAGTGTTTCCATAAAACCTCCTCCTAAGGCACAGCCTACACAATCTGTCGGGACCGGTCCGCGCGCGTCACTCCTGGAGCGTGAGCTTGGGATCGGCATAGTCGCGAAGCTGCTCGCCGATGACGTTGATGGAAAGAACGAGCAGAAAGATCGATGCGCCCGGAAACACCGTCAGCCACCAGGCCGTTTGCATGTAGTCACGGCCTTCGCTCAGCATCCGCCCCCAGGTCGGCGACTCGGTCGGGACGCCCAGGCCGACGAAGCTGAGGCCGCTCTCCATGACGATCGCGGTACCGAGCGCAAACGTCGACAAGACGAGGACGTTCGGGATGACGTTCGGCAGAATGTGCCGCAGCAGGATGCGGGTATTGCTGCCGCGCATGACGCGTACGGCCTCGATGTACTCGAGCTCCCGGATCTGCATGGTCTCGGAGTAAGTGACGCGGGCAAAGGGAACCCAGCTCCCGAATGCAATCACAGCAATGACGAGGGGAACGCTCGGCCGCAGGATTCCGACAACGGTAACAGCCAGAAGAAAGAACGGGAATGCGAGCTGGATATTGGTGACGTAGAGGAGGAGATGCCCGAGGCGGCCGCCCCTGAAGCCTGCCCCTGTCCCCGCAAGTACCCCGATTGTGGCAGCCGCAGCGACGGCACTGGTCGAGACGAAGAGCGCCGGGGCTGCACCTGCAAGAATGAGGGATAGAATGTCTCGCCCGAGCGCATCCGTGCCAAACCAGTACGGGCCATTCGGCCCGGAGGTGCCGGGCGGAAGCAGGCGGCTACCGAGATCCTGCTCCGTTGGATCGTAGGGGGCCAGATGCGAGCCGCCGATTGCGGAGACCAGGATCACAATGAGCACGAGCAGCGCGATCCCAATCGCCAGTGGCTGACGCAGAACGTGGCGCCAAGCGCTCCGCAGGACACCGCTGGCTCCTGCGCTCATTGCTGCCTCAATCTCGGATTGGCGAGACGCATCGCGATTTCGGCCAATACCGTGATCACGACGAACATCACAGCGACGTAGGCAACTATTCCTTGCACCACCGGGAAATCGCGACGTTGGATCGAGTGAATCGCTAGCCGGCCGATGCCCGGCCAGGAAAACACCGTTTCGGTGAGCACAGCGCCACCGAAAAGCGTGCCAATCTCGAGCGCGAGCAATGCAAGCACCGGCACGATGCCGTTGCGCAGGAGCGTCCGGGAGATGACGCGATACTCCGGCATGCCCTTCGCGCGTGCGGCCGTGATGTAGCCCGCCGGAAGGACGTCGAGCATGGAGGAGCGGGTGAGCCGCGCAAGGCTCGGAAACACATGAAGGGAGAGCGTCGCTGCAGGGAGGACCAGGTTGCTGACGGAGCCTATCCCGTAGGTCGGGAACCATCCGAGCCCGACGGCGAAGGCCTGGATCAACAGGAGGCCGAGCCAGAACGATGGCATTGACGCACCGACAACGCTGACAACCTGCACCGTCCGGTCGAGAACCCCGCCGCGCCAGATCGCAGCCAGGACGCCAAGCGGAATTCCAAGCAGAACTGCCAACGCCAGCGATGTGCCGGCGAGCAGAAGCGTGTTCGGCAGTTGCCGCAGGATGATGGCCGTAACGGTATCGCCGTCGAAATACGACCGCCCAAAGTCACCCTGGATTGCCCCGGCGAGATAGCGCAGATACTGCTCGATGAGAGAGAGGTGAAGCCCGAGCTCGTGCCGCAGGGCCGTGCGCTGCCCTTCCGATGCGTCCTCCGGCAGGATGAGGCTTGTCGGGTCGCCGCTAAGCCGCACCATGACGAACGTCAGGGTGATTGCCGTCAATACGACGAGCAATCCAAGAGCGATTTGCCTGGCAACGACGCGGAGCACGGCGTCAGGTCTCCGGAGATTGCTTGCCGCCCTGATAGTAGCCGGTGCGCCACTTGATTCCTGCGCCCGCCCCCTCTTCAGTCACGCGCTTCTGGAACTCGGAGCGGGCGGGGTCCTGGATGAACGATAGGTAGGCCGTCGTTTCGACCCAGGAGTTGATATGCGGGGCCATGCCCATGGCCTCATAGGCGCGATTGATGCCCACCTTATTGAGCCACAGCGCGGCCTCGGGTAGCCGACCGATCGTCTCGACCAGCGATGCGATGTGCTCATCGAGCTTGTTGTCGGGCACCACCGTGGTGACGAGGCCCATTCCGTGGGCCTCCTGTGCCGTGAATTGCCGCCCGGTGAGGAGGATGTCCTTGGCCACCTTATGATTCACCATCCAGGGGACCATCATGAAGGCGGGGCCAACGCCGAACAGGATCTCAGGCTCGCCGAGCCGGCAGCTTTCTGTCGCGATCGTGAAGTCACAGGGAAGAACGAGCTCGAAAGCCCCGCCAAGACAGTAGCCGTGGATCGCAGCGATCACCGGCTTGCGGCAATTCCACACCGCCCAGCGGGTTCGGTTCGCGACATCGTGCATCGAGCGGAGTTTCTCTTCATGGCTCTTCACGCCCATCTCGAGCTTGAGGTCAAAGCCGGACGAAAAAGCTCGACCCGCACCGCGCAGAACGACGGCACGGCAATCCGGATTGCCGCTCGCCTCGGTGACGAGATCACCAATGAAGGTGTAAATCTCCGGCGTTATTGCGTTGAGCTTCTCGGGCCGATTGAGCGTGATGTACAAGACCTTGTCGCGCAGCTCGTGAAGCGGGAGATCCTTACTCATGGCAATCCTCTGAGCGAGTGCATCGTCGTGCTTGCTATTGCGAAAGCCAGATCCCCTCCGCGCCATCGAATGTCGGAGTTGCGATTTCGCCTTCGCCGTCAGCGAGGCGCTTCTTCGCAATCTTGTTGGAGCCAGTCCGGGGGAAGCTCTTGTAATACTGCACGTAGCGCGGGACCTTGAAGCGAGCGAGGTGCTTGCGGCAGTGCGCGATAATCTCGAGCGGCCCCACAATCTTGTGGTCGTGATCGGGTCTCAGGATCACGCAGGCCTTGACCTCTTCGCCGCGCTTCTCGTCCTTGACGCCATGGACCGCCACATCCTGGATCTCAGGCATGGTCGACAGCACCGTCTCCACCTCGGTCACGGAGATGTTCTCTGCGCTGCGGCGGATCATGTCCTTGATGCGGCCGACGATGTAGTAGTAGCCGTTCTCGTCCTGCCGGAAGAGATCGCCGGTGCGGAACCATTTGCCACGGAAGGCGGCTGAGGTCGCCTCTGGCTTCTTGTAGTAGCCCTGCAGGATGCCTTGCCCGGCGACGCAAAGCTCGCCGATCTCACCCCGTTTCACCGCGCGCCCTTCGGAATCGGCGATCATCAGCTCGCGGAAAGGGGTCGCGATACCGCAGGAGCCGGAACCCGACATATGCGCGTCCGCAAGCGGGACATAGATCGCAAAGCCGATTTCGGTCATACCGAACGAATCCCGCACGGGGGCGCCATAGCGCTCTTCGATGTCGCGCTGGAGATCCTTGCTCAATCCGAAGATGGCGATCATCTTCAGCTTGTTTTGCTTTTCGATGGGATCCGGCGGCAGCATGGCGACGGGATTCGTCATCCACGCCATATCGTATTCGTAATCCCGAACTCGCTCTCGATAGCGCGACAGGCTGAAGCCGGGGGGCACGCACAATGCAGCGCCCTGGAACGCGGCAACCGCAAACCGCCAAAGCGGCCCCATGTAGTAGAAGGGAAGGTCGCACTGGATGCGTGTGAACTTGGGCCAGGCCTCGGAAAGAATCTTCCCGCACTGAATCCAATAGCGATGGGACAGTAGGCAGCCCTTTGGCCAGCCCGTCGAGCCGGACGTATACTGGATATTGACGACGTCATCCAGTGCGACCGCCTCGGTGGGCGTGAAGTTGGGGCGGGCCTCGGCCAACAATGCCTGCCAATGGCGTAGTTGCCCGACTTTGGCCTCGCCCGAAGTGATCAGCCGATCCTCGCCGAGGACATGGCCCTTATTCTGCATCTCGGCGTAAGTCGGAAGGCAGCTCTGGTCGAGAAGCAGCCACTCGGCGTCGCCATCGGTGAGCCAATAGCGCAACTCGTCTGGCGTATAGCCAGGATTGATGGGGATCATGCGTGCGCTGAGCTTTGCGATGGCAAGCCAGGCCGCCAAAGACTCGGGAACATTCGGCAGCATTACGCCGACATGCGATCCCTTTCGGACGCCGCAGGATGCAAAGGCGTTCGCCGATCTTGCGACAAGCTCACCGAGTCCGCGATATGAGAGTGCGGGCTGATCCTGGTCCACGAAGATCCAGGCTGGCTTGTCCGCAAAACGCTCGACAGCCTGATCGAGAAGCGTGCCGAGGCTTTCGGGAAGCGGCTCCGCTTCGATCCGGCGGCGAAATTCTTCTACGGTTTCGACCTTCTCGTAGCGCATTGGTTGTCGGACCTCAGGGCACCCGATGGTTCGGCTGAACCAGCTCATGATCCGGCGGCGAAGCGCCGCGCATGGCGAGACCTCGCTCGTGGGCAATCTGTGCGGCTCCCTGTTTCGAGGAGCGTCACATGTCCTATTTCTTTCAGGCTAGGTGACTGCCAGACCCATCGTCCAAGACTTTTTCTTCACGATCTAATAACTTCTGATTATAGGTTGTGGCGCGTCCAGTTGGTCGCACGCGGGAGGACATCGATGGATATTCGACAACTCAGGGTTCTGCGCCTCGTGCTCGATACGGGCTCCGTAAGTGAAGCCGCCCGGCTTCTCAACATCTCTCAACCCGCGGTGAGCAAGACGATCGCCCTTGTCGAGAGCGAGATGGATCTGCGGCTCTTCGAGCGAGTACAGGGACGCCTGATCCCGACAACGCAGGTCCATGCCTTGTGCTCGGACATCGACCGCCTTCTCGCCGATCTCGCGTCGGTGAAGCAGACTGTGCGGGAACTGCGCGACGGCAAACGTGGTCAGGTGAAGATTGCAGCGACCCCCACCGTGACCGCCAGCGTGCTTCCAGCGGCCATCGCATCCTTTCGTAAGTCGAACCCTTCCGTCGAATTCGTCGTTGTGGCGACCTCGACCCCCAATGTTGTCGGCCTTGTCGCCCGAAACGAAGTCGAGCTCGGCGCCTGTCAACCCTCATCGGGTGACCCTTATGTCGAGTCGACCGATCTGTGCCGGGGCGATGTTCTCTGCCTCATGCCCGTTGGCCATCCGCTCAGCCGGTTGAAGCGTGTGCGGCCCGCCGACCTGGCGGCCTTCGATCTGATCAGCTTCACGCAGAGCGAGCCTACGGGCGCCCGGATCGCCGAGGCCTTCAGGAGCGAGGGCTTGCGATTTCGCGTTTCGGTCGAGGTCAACCAGAGCCTGACCGCCTGCTCACTGGTGGAAAGCGGACTTGGGATCGGGCTGATCGACTCGTTCTTCCCTCTAGGGACATCATTTCCCAACATCGTGGCGCGGCCATTCTCGCCCACGATTCCCATTCGGGTTCAAATCATGTCGTCGCAACAGCGGCTCCTGTCGCCGCTGGCGAGCGCCTTTCGAGATGAGCTCCGCGCGACCGCCAAGCAGTGGTGCAGTCAGAACGAAGCCGGCCGGCCGATGACTGGGAAGTCTTTCGCACCAGGAATGCGCACCCGGCCTGCTAGCTCAACTCGACGAAGCGCGCGAACCTCCAGGTGAAGCTGGCGTCGGAAGTTTCCTAGAGCTGTCGCTCTTCATGCTCGAGTTGACGTCCGCGCAGGCGCGTAATCTCTCCGCCCGGCGCCGGGTCGCCCTTCGCAAGGGCGGCCAGTGCCGCCCTTTTTCGCGTCCTCGCACTGACTTGCTTCGCCGCCGACTTTCCCCGGCGGGGAACGTGCGCCGGTCAACGCTCAATTCGCAAGTTGACAGGCTGTCTGCTGTCAGGCAGGTTGCGCGGCGCCGGAAAGGCGAGGGGAGCGGTTGAATGGTGGGCACCCGCGTTTGGACATCGGTCGATTTCGAAGCCTACGGCAAGCAGGTCGACTACCTGCATCTGCCGCATTCGAGCAATCAGTCCGCCTACGGGACGATTGCGATCCCGATTGCCGTGCTGCGCAACGCCGACGGACCGACGATCCTGATTATGGGCGGAATCCATGGCGACGAATACGAGGGGCAGATCGTCATCAGCCGCCTTATCCGCGAACTCGAGCCGGTCCATGTCCGGGGAACCGTCATTTTGATCCCGGCGATCAATCTGCCGGCCGCGATGGCGGGCGCTCGCGTCTCGCCTCTCGACGATCTCAACATGAACCGTTGCTTTCCCGGCGACCCGAACGGACGGCCAACAGAGCAGCTCGCGCACTATGTCGACTCCGTCTTGCTGCCGCGCTGCGACGCGTGGCTCGACTGGCACTCCGGCGGTCGGTCGCTCGACTACCTGCCGCTGGCCTCCATCCATCGCTTCCGCGACCCTGCGCTCACCCAGACAAATTTGCGGGCGCTGGAAGCATTCGGCGCGCCGATCAGCGTCATTTGGTCGTTCTTCGACGAGCCGCGGATGGCAAAAGGCTGCGCCGAGCGCCACGGCCTCGTCTATCTCGGCAGCGAGTTCGGCGGTGGCGGATCGATTAACCGGGCCGGCGTGACGATCGCCTACGAGGGCACGCTGCGTGTGCTCGCGCATCTCGGCATCCTGGCCGATAGGGCGCCCTTCACTTTCGGGCCGCCTCAGCCGACCCGGTACTTCGATATCGAAGGGCGCGATCACAACATCTATGCGCCGCAGCCCGGATTGTTCGAGCCGCTGTGCGACCTCGGCGAGGCCGTGCGCGCCGGCGCGCAAGTCGGCTGGATCCATACCATCGACGATCCAGCCCGCGCGCCGGTGCCGGTGCACACGCGTGTCGCGGGCACGGCGCTTTGCCGGCGCCATCTGGGGCGAACCGAACGGGGCGACTGCGTCCTGCAGCTCGGCACGGAAATCGCGGCGCCCATGCGCATAAAGGCCGGCTAGCCAGACCATCGAGCCCGCGCCAACGGAGCACGCCACACATGTCTCAAGCAACCCTTTCCGTCGCGGAGCTTCGCTCCAGGGTCGACGCGGTTCCCAGGCGCAGCATTGCGCGGTTGCCGACCCCGCTCGATCACGTGCCGCGCCTGTCCGAACGGCTCGGCATCGATCTCTACATCAAGCGGGAGGACATGAGCGGGCTCGCGTTCGGGGGCAACAAGACGCGCGAGCTCGATTTCTTCATCGGCGACGCGATGAAGCAAGGGGCGACGGTGTTCATCGCTGGCGGCGGCGTCGCGCAGTCCAATCATGCGGTGCAGTGCGCGGCGGCGGCGCGTCGGGCCGGGCTGAACCCCGTCATGGTGTTGCACCGGTTCCGCGACGGCGACGTGCAGGGCAACGTGCTGCTCAATCACCTCATGGGGGTCGATGTCCGTTTCGTCGACAGCGCGGCCGTCGATTCCGCGATCGACGCACGCACCGTGCTCGAAAGCGAGATGCATCGGGTGGCCGCGGAATATCGGCGCAAAGGCGAGAGCTGCTATGTTCTGCCGACGTCTTTTCATGTGCTCGGCGCCGTCGCCTATGTCGATGGTGCTGCCGAGCTGGCCGAGCAGATCGAGACGCGCGCGCTCGACGTCGACCACGTGTATCTCACGTCCGCCGGTGCGACCCAGGTCGGGCTCGCGCTCGGCCTCAAAGCTCTCGGTGCAAAGCCGGCGGTGACCGGCATCAGCTATACCGTCGCGAGCAACGCGCTCATTCCGCGGATGGTCGAGCTCGGACGGCAGGCGAGCGAGTTGCTCGATCTGCCCATTACCCTTGCGAGCACCGACATCCGAAATCAGTCCTACGCGGGGCCAGGCTACGGGATCCCGACGCAGGAGGGCATCGATGCGATCCGGCTGATGGCGTCGCTCGAGGGCATGTTCCTCGATCCGGTCTACTCCGGGAAAGGCATGTCGGGGCTGATCGACCATGTGCGGCGCGGCATCGTGCGGCGCGGAGACCGGGTGGTTTTCGTGCACACCGGCGGTCTGCCGGCGCTGTTCGCCTACAGCAAGGAACTCACCGAGACCGCGCCGCAAACTTGAGCTTTGTCCACAACCAATGGAGCGTCACATGGGGCAGGAAATCCGTTTCAACAGCAGCAATGCCAATCATTGGGCCATCGTTCTTTCGGGGACGCACCTTGTCCGCGGGCTCGTGGCGGCCGGCGCGATCGCCATGGCGATGCCGGCCTCGGCGGCCGATCCGGTCAAGATCGGCATCTCCACGGTTCTCAGCGGGCCGGTCTCGCTGATTGGCCAACAAACGAAGGAAGGCGCCCAGCTCAAGATCGAGCAAATCAACGCGGCTGGAGGCGTGCTCGGGCGTCCGCTTAGCCTGGCCTTCGCCGACAATGCCTGCGATCCGGCGCAGGGCATGAACGCGGCCGCCAATCTGATCAACAGCGAGAAGGTTGCGGCGATCATCGGCACGAGCTGCAGCTCGGTCACGCTGGCCACCATGCCGATCATCCAGCGCTCGAGCGTCGTGCAGCTCGAATACCTGGCGACCAATCCTCGGATCGCGGCGCAGTCCGGTGCCGGCGGCAACAAGTGGCAATTCCGCCTGAATATCGACGACGGCATCATGGTCCGCGAGCTCAGCGCGGCGATCGCTACGGAGTCGAAGACGGTCGCGATCATCGCGCAGAACGACGACTACGGGCGCGGCGCGGCGAATGCCTTTCGCGAGCAGCTCACGCCGAAGGGCGTGACCATCGTCAGCGCCGACTTCACGGCGATCGGAACGGTGGACTACCGGCCGCTGATCACCAAGATCCAAGCCCTGAAGCCCGACGGCCTCATCGTCATCCTGGATGCGCCGAACGCGGCACCGCTCGCGATCCAGACTGCGGAGCTTGGGTTTGCACCGAAGGTCTACGGGCGCGGCACGGTCGTCACGCCGCAGTTCCAGTCGCTGGTGAAGAACAAGGACATCTGGAACGGCGCGCTCGAGGCCAATCGCTGGGTCGCCAATCCGGACTCCAAGGAGTTCGAAGCGGTCTACACGAAGAAGTTCGGATATCCGCCCGAGCTCAACGCCGCCATGGCCTACTATGCCGTCGAGGTTCTGGCCGATGCGATCAAACGCGCAGGCTCGGATGACCGCAGCGCGATCCGCGACGCGCTCGAGACGTCAAGTCTCAACATCGCCGGACTGGGTCCGGTGAAATTCAACCAGAACAACCAGGCCCATCCGGACATGTTCGTCATCCAGTGGAAGGACGGCAAGATCGTCCTGCGCGAACGCAAGCCGACGCAGCATTGAGCAGGAGCCCCGATCGACGAATGTCACAGGTACGATCTGCCCTATACCAGAGCCACGCATGACCCTCCTTGCGCAGATCATCAATGGCATCTCGATCGGGGCCATCTACGCGATCGTCGCCGCCGGGCTGGCGTTGTCCGTCGGCGTGCTCCGTGTCGTCAACTTCTCCCACGGCGACCTGTTCATGCTGGGCTCCTATCTGTTCTGGGCCCTTTATGTGCAGGCGTCCCTGTCGTTTGTGACGGCCAGCGCTCTGACCATTCCGCTCATGGCGCTACTCGGCGTGCTGTTCTTCCTGGTCATCATCCGGCCGATTCTCGACAAGTCGTGGCACATCCAGCTCATTGCCACGCTTGCCGCGGCAACCATCATCAACAACGGTGTGATCTGGCTGGTGGGCAGCGTGCCGCAAAGCACGCCGACGCCATGGAGTCAGACGTCGACGACCCTGTTCGGCGTCCGGCTTTCCGAGCAGCGAATCGCGATCCTGGTGGTACTGCCGGTGATCTTCGTCGGGCTCCACCTCTTCCTCAAGTACTCGCGCCTCGGCATGGCTATGCGGGCGGTGTCGCAGAACCGCGAGGCGGCGCGAACCGCGGGGATCCAAACGCGGACGATCGGCATCGCCACCTTCGCGCTCGGAACGGCGCTCATCGGGGTCGGTAACGTCCTGATCACGCCCGTCTATAGCGTGTTCCCGGCGATGGGGATGATCCTGACCATGAAGGGCTTCGCGGTGATGGTGGTCGGCGGGTTCGGCCGTGTGAACGGGACGGTGCTCGCCGCATTCCTGCTCGGAATCGCCGAGGCGCTCGGGACCGGATATCTCGGCGCGAGCTACACCGACGCTTTCGCATTCATCGCAATGATCCTCGTTCTGCTGATCTCGCCGCACGGCATCTTCGGACGAAAGGTCGGGATATGAGCGGGCGCGCCATCCAACTGCTGCTTGCCATCGGCCTGGCGGTGGCCCTGCCCCTGCTTACGCAGGACCAGTACGTCCTCCGCGTGGCGATTTTCGCCGGCCTGTTCGTGATCATGGCCGTGACCTACGATCTCATCGTCGGCCAGACCGGCTCGCTCTCGCTCGCCCATCCCACATTCTACGGCATCGGTGCCTACACGGTCGCCATTCTGGTCACCAGCTACCAGGTGGGGTTCCCGCTGGCCTTTCTGGCCGGCGCAGCGATCGCCTTCGTCAGCGCCATCCTGATCGGCATTCCGTGCTTCCGACTGTCGGAGCATTCCTTTGCCATCGGGACGTTGGGCTTCAGTGTCGTGCTGCAGCTTGCCGCCAACAACTGGATCGATCTCACCAACGGGCCGATGTGCACGACGGGCGTGCCGCCGCTGGAGTTCTCGCTGTTCGGGCGCACGTTCTCGACCGCGCAGGTCACCCACGCCTACTATGGCGTCCTTGCCCTCGCCGTGGTGATCACCGCGATCGTGTGGACGATCAACACGTCGCGCGTCGGGCGGGCTTTCCACGCGGTGCGCGAGAACACAGTGCTCGCGCGGGCGCAGGGCGTCCACGCCACCCTCTACAAGCTGACAGCATTCGGGGTCGGAGCAGCGCTCGTCAGCATCGCGGGCGGCTATTATGCCGCCTACAGCAGCTTGGTGTGTCCGACCGAGATGGGATACCCCTACACGGTGGCGCTGCTGATCATCGTCTATCTCGGCGGCGTCGGGCACCTGCGCGGCGTCATCCTCGCGGCGATCCTGTTCACGATCCTGCCGGAGTTTCTGCGCGTCACCCAGGAAGCGCGCCTGGTGATCTACGGCGTGCTCCTGCTGCTCGTGTCGCTTTATCTGCCCGACGGCATGGAAGGCGCCATCCGGCGCCTCGAGCACAGATTCTCGAAACGCGGAACCGGGAGGGGCGCATGACGAAGCCCATTCTCGATATTCGCGGACTGACCAAGCATTTCTACGGTGTCGCCGCGCTGAGCGATGTAGATGTCGCGATCCGGCCGAACGAGATCGTCGGCCTGATCGGCCCCAACGGCTCCGGCAAATCGACGCTGTTCAACTGCATCACGGGCATACATGCGATTGACAGCGGCCGCGTCGAATTCGACGGGTCCGACGTCACCAACGCGACGCCCTACGAGATTTCCCTGCGCGGGCTCACGCGTAGCTTCCAGATGGTGCAGATCTATCCGCATCTCACCGTGTTGGACAATCTGCTCATCGCCATCCAGGAGCATCAGGAGCGCAGCTTCGCGGGGCGTATCCTGCGGACGAAGCGTGTTCGCGAGGCCGAGGCCGCAGCCCGCCAGCGGGCCGAGTTTGCGCTGGGCGAATTCAAGCTCGACGCCTTCCGCGACGCGCCGGCCGGCATCCTTTCCTACGGGCAGCGCAAGCTCGTCGAGTTCGCCGCCGTCCTGATGCCGGACCCCAAGCTGATCCTGCTGGACGAGCCGGCCGCCGCGATCAACCCCTCGATGATCAACCAGATGAAGGCCCACATCCGCAAGTTCAAGGCGATGGGCAAGACCGTGGTTCTCGTCGAGCACAATATGAACCTGGTCATGGACATTTGCGACACGATCGTCGTTCTCGACCAGGGACGCAAAATTCTGGAAGGCGACCCCCAGACCGTCCGGCGCGACGAACGGGTCATGGAGGCCTACTTTGGAAAGTGACGACTACATTCTAGCGTTCGACGATGTCACTGCCGGCTACGTTTCCGAGATCGACATCCTCCGGAATGTTTCGTTCCGCATTCGCAGCGGCTGGATCACCAGCATCATCGGGTCCAACGGCGCGGGAAAATCGACCGTGCTACGGTCCATCTTCAACTATGCGAACGTCAGGAGCGGCACGGTGACGTTCGCGGGGGCGGACATCACGCGGGCGCCGACGTCGCAGATCATCGCCAAGGGCGTCGCCTACGTCGCGCAGGGTCGCTGCAACTTTCCGATGATGTCGGTGATCGAGAACCTGAAGATCGCCTGCTTCACGCTCGAGCGTAAGGCCGTTGCCGGCGAGATCGAGCGCGTGCTGTCGATGCTTCCGCTTCTTCGCCAGAAATCCAAAGATATGGCGGGCAATCTCAGCGGCGGGCAGCAGCAGATCCTCGAGATGGCGATGGCGCTGGTGCTGCGGCCGCGGCTGCTGCTCATCGACGAGCCCACGCTCGGCCTGTCGCCGAAGTTCTTCGACGAGGTGTTCGCGCAACTCGCTGCGATCAAGCAACTCGGCGTGACGATCCTGATGGTCGAGCAGAATGCGGCGCGCGCGCTGCAAATCTCCGACTGGGCGCTGGTCTTCGATCTCGGACGTCTGTTCAAGGAAGGGCCGGCCGCCGCCATTCTCACCGACAACGAGGTCAAGGAGCGGTACCTCGGCGGGCACGCGGAGACCTAGCGTGCCGCGTCCCGAACAGCGCACTCACACCACATCAAGAGCATGATCCCGCAGGAGCGTCGCATGGATAAAGGCCCCGTCTGCATCTACGAAGCCAAGAACGTGTGTGGCGAAGGTCCCGTCTGGGACGCTGCGGAGCAGGCGCTCTACTGGGTCGACATCCCGGAGGGGCGCATTCTGCGTCGGCGCGAGGCGGACGGAGCCGTGACGAGCTGGACCGTTGGGACCGACATCGGCGCCATGGCGCTGCGGACGGGGGGCGGCGTCGTGGCGGGGCTGCGCAGCGGGTTCGCCCTGGTCGACCTAGGCACCAGCGAGGTGGACCTGATCGGCGACCCCGAGAGCGAGCGCAGCGACACCCGTTTTAATGACGGAAAATGCGATCCGCAGGGCCGGTTCTGGTGCGGCACCTTCCATGATCTGCCCGACCCCAAAAAGCGCCAGCCTGTTGCTGCGCTCTATCGTCTCGATACGGACCTCCGGTATCATAAGGTGGTCGATGGCGTTCGCGGCTCGAACGGCATCGGCTGGAGCCCGGACGGCCGCACCATGTACTACACGGATACACCGACGTTTCGCATCGATTCGTTCGACTTCGATCCCGCCAGCGGATCGGTCAGCAATCGGCGCGTTTTCGCCACACTCCCCAAGGACGTCGGACGCCCCGACGGCCTGACCGTCGATGCCGATGGCTTCGTGTGGAGCGCGCATTTCGACGGGTGGCGCGTGACCCGGTATGCCTCCGACGGATCCATAGATCGCACCCTGATGATGCCGGTCCGGCACGTGACCTCCTGCGCATTCGGAGGCGCGGACCTCAAGACCTTGTACATCACCTCGGCGACGGAGGACCTGACCGAGAGGGAGCTGGCCGAGCAACCTCTGGCAGGTGGCGTATTTGCCTATCGGCCTGGCGTCCGTGGTCTTTCGATGGCACGGTTCGCCGGCTAGATTGGAACGGGACACCGCTCGCATGAAGCTCGATCCCATCAACCGCGTGTCCGTGGTCGAGAGCGTGACGGAGCGCATCCTGGCCCTGATCACGTCGGGGCAGGTGAAACCCGGGGAGAAGCTGCCGTCCGAGCACGATCTTGCCGCGCAGCTCGGCGTCGGCCGGTCGAGCATCCGCGAGGCTTTGCGCAGCCTTGCCATCATGGGAGTCGTCGAAGCCCATTCCGGTCGCGGCACCATCGTCATCTCACCGGGGGTTCAATCGCTCGGCAACGACGTGCAGAAGGCGATCACCCAGTGGGGCCTGCGCGATGTCTTCGAGGTCCGCTTGCTTCTGGAATCGCACGCGGCGGAGCGAGCGGCTCGGTGCGCCACGGACGAGGACATCCAGGCGATCACGGATGCGGCTCGCGCCGTCGAGAAGAAAGCGCGGGCCGGGAAAGCCTACTTCACGGAGAACTTGCGCTTTCATCTCAGGGTCGCCGACGCCTCCCGCAATCGCTTCCTGGCCTACAGCCTCAACAGCATCATCGGCAATCTGCGGGATGTGCGCGAGGTGGCGACGCTCAGCTTGCGCGCGCAGGACGACATCGAGGACCATGGCCGGATCGTCGATGCCATTCGCGCGCGCCGTCCGAGCGCGGCCCGGAAGGCGATGCGGGTGCATCTGGAACGGAATGCCAAGGAAATCACCGACACCATCAAGGTGAGAGCCAAGACGGGCTGATCGTTGTGGTGCGTGGTCGGCCGGGGCTGACCGACCGTCGTGGCATCTAGCTTTCAAGGCTCACGCGTGCTCGCGCTGCGCGTCGGTGATGTAGTCGCGCACGATGGGTGCCGCATCGCGCTTGTGGGCAAGCTGCATGTGGAAGACGAGCTGGCTGCCGGTGCGGAACATCATCTCGGCGCTGACAAGGTAGAACTCCCACATCCGGCAGAACCGCTCATCGTACATCTGCGCCACACGAGCGCGATTGCGCTCGAAGCGGTCGTACCAGTGCCGGAGCGTCAGCGCGTAATGCAGGCGCAGGAACTCGAGGTCGGTGACCCACAGGCTGTTCTGCTCGACGGCCGTGAAAACCTCCGAGAGCGCGGGCGAGTAGGCGCCGGGAAAGATGTATTTCCTGAGCCACGGGCTTGCCGTGCCCGGTGGGCTCATGTGGCCGATCGAATGCAGCAGCATCAAGCCGTCCGGGTGCAGCAGCGCGTTCATCTTGGCGAAGAACTCGCCATAGTGGTGCACGCCGACATGCTCGAACATGCCGACCGAAACGATGCGATCGAAGCGCTCGGTGATCTCGCGATAGTCCTTGAGAATGAACTCGACCCGATCGGCGAGGCCGGCGTCCTTGGCGCGTGTCTGCGCCAGTCTCTGTTGCTCAGTCGACAGCGTGACACCCAGCACCTTGACGTTGGCACTGCGCGCCAGGTGCAGCGCCAGGCCGCCCCAACCGCTGCCGATGTCGAGCACCGTCATGCCGGGTTTCAGGCGAAGCTTGGCGGCGATCAGGCGGCACTTGTTCTGCTGCGCTTCCTCCAGCGTGTCGGTGCTCTCCCGGAAGTAGGCACATGAGTAGAACAGCCCCTCGTCGAGGAAGAGCTCATAGAACGGATTGCCGAGATCGTAGTGGTGGGCGACGTTGCGCTGGGCGCGCCCGATCGGATTGGCCTGCTGGAAGCGGCGCAGGCCGCGCGAGACGCGGCGCAGCACCTTCTGCAGCGGGTAGGAGCCGAGCGGCAGGCGGTTGACCGAGAACAACGTCAGGAAATCGCGAAGGCTCGAGCCGGGAAAGCTCATCGAGCCGGCCATGTAAGCCTCCCCCGCATGAAGCTCGGGGTTGAGAAACAGCTTGTGATAGAGCGAGCGGTCGGTGAGCTGCATGCGCGCGCTCGGGCCGGGCGAGCCTTGGAACACGTGCTCCCGGCCGTCGGCGTCGATCACGGTCAGGCTGCCAACACGAATGAACGAGCGAAGCATGTGCGACAGCGGAAACATGGGAGCCATTCTCGTGCCTCATTTCGGGAGTTGCGGCGAGCATAGCAGCGGGTTGGTGCTCAGTCCCTGCCAACCAGGACCGCAGGCAGAGGGTTCGGGATGCGACGAGTCGCGTGGTCGAGCACGATGCCGGCGGCGGCCTCGCTCGGAGTGCTGGCGGCGATCGCGAGCCGATCGGGAATTCGGGTCATCGCCGCGAGCTGGCGTTGCCGGGCCGGGCCCTCCGCGAGGAGATCGCGGAGCGCGTCGGCCAATCGATCCGGCGTACAGTCCTCCTGCAGGAACTCGGGAATCACGTTCTCACCCAACACGAGATTAGCCAGCACCACCGACGGCGCCTTGATCATGCGGCGCAGGAAGGGGGCGGCGAGGGGATCGACCCGGTAGGCCACGGCCATCGGTACGCCGGCGAGCGCCAGCTCCAGCGTCACCGTGCCAGAGGCGGCGAGCGCGGCGCGCGCCAGCTTGAAGGCGCGCCACTTGTCGTCCTCGCCGTCGACGACATGAGGCCGGATGGGCCAGCTCGCGAGCCGATCCTCGATGAACGATCGCACGGACGACACCACTGGCATCACGATCTCGAGCGGCTGGCCGGCGGCGATCCGATCGACCGTCGCCTCAAACACATCGAGGAGCCGGGAGACCTCCGACAGGCGGCTCCCGGGAAGCAGCACGAGCACGGGCCGGTTGCCAGCGAGCCCCAGTCGTCGCGCCAGCGGGTGCGGGTCGAGGTGCGCAAGATAGTCGAGGCGCTCGATCAGAGGATGGCCGACATAGCTGCATGGCGGCCCGCCGAGGCGTCGATGGGCGTCCGGCTCGAACGGTAGCAGCGCCAGCACATGGTCGATGTAGGCCGCCATCTTCCGCGCTCGCCCCGGCCGCCAGGCCCAGACGGTGGGGCTCACGTAGTCGAGGATGGGGATGTCCGGCTGTCGCCGCCGTATCCGCTTGGCGATCGGGTGGGTGAACTCCGGACTGTCGATGATGACCACCGCGTCGGGGCGGGCGGAGATCGCGGCGTCGACGGTCTGGTGGACGCGACGCACGATCGGCACCAAGCGCCGCAGAATCGCGAGCGGGCCCATGACGGCCACGTCCGAGAGCGGGAACAGGCTGGAGAGCCCTTCCGCCGCCATCAGCTCGCCGCCGACGCCTGAGAAGCGGATCGCGCCATCATGCCGCGCCTTCAACGCCGCGACCAGCCTGGCACCCAATGCGTCGCCGGAGTGCTCGCCGGCGACCAGAAACAGGGTGAGCGCAGGGCCTGACGATCTCGGCCCGCTCATGCCTCGTTCCCTGGCGTCACCATGACCCGGTTGCCCTCCTGCTTTCGAGCCTGCGTAGGACACAACCGCCCCGCTGTCGAGAACCAGCTTGCGGACCCGGCCGCCCCGCAGCGCTAGCGGCGTCCGCGGTGGGTCTCGGGCGCGAGGACACCGAAACTCACGCCGATCGCTACCAGTAACGCGGCGGCGCCGATCAAGGGTGCGACGGGGCCGTGGAGATCGGCGATGACGCCCAAGGCCAGCGGTCCGATCACGTACCCCGCATCACCCATCATGCGGAAGGTGCTCATTGCCGCGGCATTCATGCCTGGTGGGGCCGAATCGGCCGCGTAGGCGGCGGGTGCGGCACCGCCGACGGAGCTGGCGGTGCCCCAGGCGATGCAGGCGGCAATGAACCAAGCATAGGTCGGCGCCACGCAGAACAGCAGCATCGAGACGCCGGTCATCACCGTTGCCGGCACGATCACGGCCTTGCGGCCGAATTGGTCGGCCAGACAGCCGGCCGGATAGGCGGCGAACAGGCCCGAGATACTGCCCAGCATCAGGGCAAAGCCGATCGCTGCGACGGAGAGGCCTAGGCGGTCGGTGGCGAGCAGGGGAATGATCGCGAACAATCCGCCCGTCCGCACCACCGCGTTCATCAGCGCGATCAGGCTGACGAGGACGAATCCGACCTTGGCGGTCAGCAGGCGAACTTGCTGGGCAAACGGCGGGCGATCCGGCCTCGTGCTGGAGCCGGCCACGGCGGACAGCCCGCGCGTCTCGGCGACCGCGAACCAGGCCACGATGGTCACCAGCAGACTGGCCACGCCGTAGGCGACAAAGGGAGCCGCGAGGCTGAAATGCTCGGCCAGAAGGCCGCCGGGAAAGGGGCCGATGCCGACAGAGAACAGGAACGTCGCCTGATAGATGGCGATCGTGCGGCCCCGTCGCTCCGGCGTGCTGATGTCGGCCAGGATCACTTGCCCGGTGGTGAGCACCAGTCCGGCGCCGGCGCCGGCAACGAAGCGGGCGACGATGAACTCGGGATAGCCGGTCGCGTAGGCGCACCACAAGTTGCCGAAGGCGGAAACAAATCCCCCGATGGCGAGCGTGGGCCGGCGGCCGAGCCGGTCCGACATCTGGCCCGCCGGGATCGCCAAGCAGAACCGCGCCAGGCCGTAGGAGGCAATCGCCAGGCCAATCGCGGATGCGGGCACGCCGAACGACTGTGCGTAGAGGGCGAGCGACGGCACCATTGCGCCAAAACCGAGCTGGTTGACGGCCACGAGCACGCACATCCAGATCAAGACTCGTCGCTCGAGCGGCATGTGGGCTGGGCAATCCTCGGGAGAGGCAAGGGAAGAATCGGCGGCAAGCCGCGGGGAGGGCACCCTAGCCGGTTTGCCGGCGCATGCCACTGCCGTCGTGCGCGGGAGCCCTAGTTCGCGCACCCACTCGAGATGTGTTGGTCTGCGGCGGGAACCCGAGCAAGGGTCAGGCGTTGCGGCCGATAGGAGCCCGCTGCGCAGCGCGCGGCAGGTGTACTTGCGGGGTGGGAGGAACCGCTCCGCGAGGGGCGCCGTTGCACGATTTCAGCGATTTGAGGAGGAGTGAATGAGGGTCAGTCAAAGCATGACTCCCAGCGTCCATATCGTCCGGCCCGACGAGTCGATCCGGGCCGCGGCGCAGGCCATGGCCGACATCGATGCCGGGGCCTTGCCGGTGGGCGAGAACAACCGGATCGTCGGCATGATCACGGATCGCGACATTGCCGTGCGCGCGGTGGCCGCCGGCCTGTCGTCGGACGTTCCCGTGCGTGAGGTGATGAGCGAGGAGGTGTGCTACTGCTTCGAGGATGAGGACGTGAACGACGTCGCCGCCAACATGGCGGAGCTCAAAGTGCGTCGCCTGCCGGTCGTCAATCGCGACAAGCAACTGGTCGGGATCGTGTCGCTCGGCGACATCGCGCTGGCAGACGGGTACGATGGGGCGACGGCCAAGGCTCTCACCTCGATCTCGGAGCCGGGCGGCGATCACTCGCAGGTGACCGATGGCAAGCAGAGCAAATCCTAAGCCCGCTGACGATCCCGGCATGCCTGCGATGGACGTTCACGCCTACGCGCGCCAACTGCTGGACGCGCGGGGCGTGGCCGCGATCGCGGAGGCGGCGCAAAAGGCTCGCGCCTTCGCGGACCAGGGTGACGGGGCGCGGGCCGAGACGTGGCGGCGGATCCAGGCGGCTCTGCTGATCGCGCGCGGGCCCGGTCAGGCTGACGTCGGCCAAGAGCCTTGACGGCTGAAATACGTTCGGCCCGGGTGTTCACGAATGCCCGGGCCAGTTGTCTTGTGCCGTGCCCCGTAGAGGACCTTGTTGGGACCAGATGCACGCAGAAATTGCATCGAGATATCCCCCGTTGGGCGGAAATTTCGGCTGCGAGCAGGTAAATTGAGCCATTTGATCGCTTGTCATGCCGCACTGCTATCTTGACGAAGCTACGGATAATGGTCTGCGATGGCATTCGCTTATTTGTTTTCTTTGTGCCGGTCCCGAGGGTTCGGGAGTTTTTCGGCCGGTAGGGCAGAGTATGAATTTCAAACTCGATCGGCGCTTTGATCGGTGTGTTGGTCGCCGCGCAGCTCGCTCTAGGTGGCTTTCGGTGCGGGTGAGGCTGCCGATTGCATTCGGCGCGACATTCCTGATGCTCGGCTTTTCGGCATTGGGCGTCGACCCAGCGGCTGCGGCGTATGTCGAGTGTGCCTTGCGCAGCGGGCCGGACGGCCCGTGCACATGCCGGGATACGCGCAAGGAGGAGTCCGAGCCCGACACCGTGGTGTCGAAGGACCGCTGCCGCGCGCCCGCTGCCAGGCCCAAGACGCCGGCCGGCGACGCGATGAAGTCGGGCGCGGCGAAGGAAAAGGCTCTCGCGACGCCAGGAAAGTCCGGGGCAAGCAAAGCGCAGCCGAAGGCGCAGCAGACGCAGGACCCTCAACCGCTGCCGGCCGGCCGATCGCCGAGCGTCGAGGCGGAGGTCAAGGAAAGCCAGCTCGAGACCGCTTCCGCCGCGGCAGCGGTCGGGCCGACGCTGGCGCAGGTGCGCACACGCGGCCATCTGATCTGCGGCGTCAACGGTAGCCTGCTCGGGTTTTCCGCCATGGCGGATTCGGGTGAATGGCGCGGCTTCGACGTGGACTTCTGCCGCGCGGTGGCAGCCGCTGCGTTGGGTGACGGCAGCAAGGTCGTGTTTGTCGCCTTGAGCACGGAAGAGCGTTTCGAAGCGCTGCGCTCGGGCCGCATCGATCTGCTTTCGCGCAATACGACGTGGACCCTGGCGCGCGACGCCAAGCTGGCGCTCGAATTCCCCGGCGTCGCCTATTACGACGGACAAAGTTTCGCGACCAAGCTCGAATCCGGTCTGGTGAGCGCACAGCAACTCGGTGGGCAATCGGTTTGTGTTCTGGCCGGCACCACCACCGAGCGCAACGTGCATTTCTATTTCCAATCTCTCGGTATCTCGGCAGAGGTGATCACGCATCAGAGCCGCGAGCAGATGCTCGATGCCTATAAATCGGGTGCCTGCGGGTCCTACACCGCGGACCGCTCGTCGCTGTTCTCGGACCGGGCGCGGTTCGAGGAACCAGGCCAACACGTGGTGCTCCCGGAGATCATATCCAAGGAGCCGCTGGGGCCGGCGGTCCGGCAAGATGATCCACAGTGGACCAAGATCGTGCGGTGGACGCTCGCCGGTCTCATCAACGCGGAGGAGGTCGACCTCGGCAAGAGCGCGCTGGAACCCGGTGGTGAAGCCGGCGAGCACGCCCAGCGTCTACTCGATGGCACAGAGGAAAGTGCCGCCGCACTCGGACTTGCCCCGGGCTGGCTGAAGGCCGTCGTCGGCACGGTCGGCAACTACGCGGAGATGTACGAGCGCAACCTCGGAGCTACCGGGCCGCTCGGGATGGACCGCGGCATCAACGCGCTGTGGAAGCGCGGCGGCATTCTCTACGCGCCGCCGATGTGGTGAGGACGGTAGCGAGTATGGCGTATCGTCTCCGGTCTTGCTTGCTTGCGCTGCCTGCGACGCTGCTCGGTGCGGGAGCCCACCCAGCGCCGGCATCGGCGCAGCGAGTGAACTTCGCGCCGCCCGAGGCTTCGGCCTCCGCCATGGTGAGCCAGGACGTGATGCGGGGCCTCGGCGCCGCCATGATCAGCTATCGCGCGATCGCGGCGCGCGGGGGATGGGCCGAGGTTCCCGGCAATCGTGCCTTGAAGATCGGGGACGACGACGACCGCGTTGCGCTCTTACAGCGCCGGCTCAGAGCGACCGGCGATTTGGCCGGAAAGACCCAGAGCGAGACCTATTTCGACGAGACGGTCGCCGATGCGGTCAAGGCCTATCAGCGCCGCCATGGGCTCGAGCCGAGCGGCGTCGTCTACGGCATCACGCTGCGCTCGCTCAACGTGCCGATCGACGAGCGTCTCCGACAGCTCCAGCTCAATCTCGATCGTGTGGTGGAGTTGCTGCCGCGGCTGTCGGCGCCGCGCTACATCCTCATGAACTCTGCAAGCTTCGAGGTGCAGGGCATCGACGAGGGCCGCATCACGTTCGCGAGCCGGACCGTGGTCGGGAAACGGCAGACTCCGACGCCCCAGGTCAGCGCAACGGTGCAGGCTGTCAATCTGCTGCCGCGCTGGCACGTTCCCGCTACCATCGCCGAGCGTGCGCTGGTGCCAGCGGTGCGCAAGGATCCGGCGTACCTTCAGCGCGAGCACATCCGGGTGTTTTCCTCGTTCGGCGGCGAGGAGATCGATCCCGCCCAGGTCAACTGGTGGGGGCCGGAGACGCAAAGGCTAGTGTTCCGGCAGGACGCGGGACCGCACAATGCGCTGGGGCTCATTCGCTTGGACATGCCGAACAAACACATCGTCTACATGCACGATACCCCGCTCAAGAGCCTGTTCAATTATTTCGAGCGTGCCTACAGCGCGGGCTGTGTGCGGGTGCAGTCGGTGCTCGACATGGCAGCGTGGCTGGTGGACGGGCAGGGCGGGTGGACCCGCGAGCGCCTGCAGGTCGCCATCGATGGGGGGCGCAACGAGACGATCAAGCTCGTGCGTCCGGTTCCCGTACACTTCATCTACCTGACGGCGTGGACCGAGAAGGGGGTCCTGCATTTTCGCAACGATCTCTACAATCGCGACGATGCGCCGGCGGCGGCGGGAGAGGCCGATCCGGCCTCGCGCACGGTGGCACAAGGCCTGGCTCCGTGAACGGTCCCACAGGGCGCGCACCCTGCTGACGTCATCAAAACGGGCTGATCCCGGTGCATATCGGGGATGCACTCGGCGCAGACGCTGTTTACGGCGGTGAGCGTTTCATGCCTTCATGACGATCGGTCGAACCAGCGCTCGAACCGCGAACGCAAGATGCGGTGCTACCGACCAGGCCGGCTGATCTCACGAGGGGTTTCCATGGTACGTGCTAAGAGTGATGCCGAGGTCGGTCTCGTCGAGATGGCGACGCGGACGCTGCCCGGAGGGAGCTTCGGCAACCTGGGTCCCTCCATCATCATTCGCGAGGGGCGCGGCGCCCACGTTTGGGACGTCAGCGGCAACGAATACGTCGACTACCTTCTGGGTTCGGGCCCGATGTTCGTCGGCCACGCTCATCCCGCAGTTGTTGCCGCGGTGCAGGACCAACTCGGCCGCGGTACCACCTTCTTCGCCAACAATGAGGCCGGTATCCGGCTGGCGGATGCCATCTGCCAGGCGGTGCCCTGCGCGGAGAAGGTACGCTTCACCTCCAGCGGAACGGAGGCCACGCACTATGCGATGCGGATCGCCCGCGCCTACCGTGGCCGGGACAAGATCCTGAAGTTCGAAGGCGGCTTCCACGGCATGGGCGATTATGCCCTGATGAGCATGGCGCCGGCGGCACCCGGCAACTTCCCGCAAGCGGCACCGGACACGGCGGGCATCCCCGACGTCCTCAAGGGCGAGGTGCTGATCGCGCCGTTCAACGACGCCGATGCGGCCTGCACGCTGATCGCGGAGCATCGCGATGTGCTGGCGGGTGTCATCGTCGAGCCGTTTCAGCGCCTGATCCCACCCAAGCCAGGATTTCTCGAGGCGCTGCGCAAGGAGACGGCCGCGCACGGTATTCCGCTCATCTTCGACGAGATCGTGACCGGCTTCCGGTTCGCGTATGGCGGCGCGCAGGAGTACTACGGGGTGGTTCCGGACCTGTGCACGCTGGGCAAGATCATCGGCGGCGGGTTCCCGCTGGCAGCGTTGGCCGGGCGGGACGAGATCATGAAGCACTTCGACAAGGGGCGGGTGAGCGGCGAGCGGTTTGCGCCGCAGGTCGGCACGCTGTCGGGTAATCCGGTCGCCGCTGTGGCGGGCCTGGCGACGCTCGAGGTGTTGCGGCAACCTGGAACCTACGAGCGCGCATTCGCTACCGGGCGTGCCTTGATGTCCGGCCTGACCCGCCTTCTGAAAGAGGCCGGTGTCGGCGCCCAGGTGCTGGGCGAGCCGCCGCTCTTCGAAGTGTTCTTCACCGAGGGCGAGATCGCCAACTATCGCGACGTGCTGCGCGCCGATGCCGGCAAGCTGCGCCGGTTCAACGAGCTGGTGGTCGAGCGCGGCGTGCTCAAGGGCGACACCAAATATTACGTGTCGACCTGCCATTCGGACGCCGATGTTGCCTTCACGATGGCGGCGTGGGCGGATGCGCTCGGGGAGCTCCGGCGGCCCCACTAGCGGCGCCAGTCTGCCGTCGATGGGATGAGCACCATGCTTGTGCTCATCCCGCTGGGTTGGGTGCGTCTTGGCGGCGTGGCCGCGACGGCCGGTCCGCCCATCTCCTGAGTGCGCCGCGAGTCTGCCAACCCACTCGTCAATTCACCGTCAATCGGCCTCTTACGGTCGGATGACGTCCACCCGGCATTCTCCATCGCGTCGTCGCTCAAAGACGGCGCGGCTTCGACAGTTGGAGGATGCCATGACGGATGCTCCCCGATTTTCGGCGGTGAAAGCAGGACCCGATGAGGCTCACAAAGATCATCACGGCGGGCCATTGGTGTCGCTGGTCTTTCGCATTGTCGATCGCTGGCGCGCCTTTCGCGACGATCTTTCCAACGCGAGGAGCCTGCAACCGCACGACGGCGCCCTGTCCCGAATGCGTCGCGCTACCTGGGCCCGAGCGCGACAAATGCAGGTGGCCGTTGTCCTGGGCTTCGTGCTTGCGCTGGTCTCCCTCATTGCCTCCATGACTTTGCCCGGGACGACAGCCGGCCGGTCCGCGAAGACCATCGCGTACGAAACGGGCGCGACACGTCCCGCATCGGAGCCCATCCACGCCGCGGAACCCGGCGAGGTAAGCCTATTCCGACCGCTTACGGATTGGTGAGGCCGCGTAGGCCGTGGTCGGTTTGCCACACCTCAACGGTCGTTGAGCGGTGGGACGCCGCCGCATCGCACGAGGCGGCGGGAGTCCGGAGCTGCCATCATCATGGCGGGAAGCCGGCGGACCTTAGCCGGCGGCAGCGTGGCGCATGCACCTTTGCCACGCGGCCTCTGCTATAACGCCAGCAATGACCAGCATCATTTCCGTATCCAATCTCTCCAAAACCTATGCGACGGGGTTCAACGCGCTCAAGGGCGTCAACCTCGACATTCGGCGCGGCGAGATTTTCGCCCTGCTCGGACCGAACGGTGCGGGCAAGACGACGCTCATCGGCATCATCTGCGGGATCGTCAATCCGAGCGCGGGCTCGGTCCTGGTCGATGGTCGGGATATCCGGTCGTCCTACCGCGAGGTGCGCTCGCAGATCGGGCTCGTCCCACAGGAGCTGACCACCGACGCCTTCGAGAGCGTGTGGGCGACCGTGTCGTTCAGCCGGGGCCTGTTTGGCAAACCGCACAACCCTGCGCACATCGAGAAGGTGCTGCGCCAGCTTTCGCTGTGGGACAAAAAAGACAACAAGATCATGACGCTATCGGGCGGCATGAAGCGTCGCGTGCTGATCGCGAAGGCGTTGTCGCACGAACCGACGATCCTCTTCCTCGACGAGCCAACGGCGGGCGTCGACGTGAACCTGCGCCAGGACATGTGGGAGGTGGTGCGGGGGCTGCAGGCGTCGGGCGTGACCATCATCCTGACCACGCACTACATCGAGGAAGCCGAGGAGATGGCCGACCGGATCGGCGTGATCGACCGCGGAGAGATCATTCTCGTGGAGAACAAGACCGATCTGATGCGCAAGCTCGGCAGAAAGCATCTCATTCTCCATTTGCACAAGAAGCTGGCCGAGATCCCAGCCCAGCTCGGATCCTATGGTCTGGAGCTGTCGCCCGATGGGATGGAGCTGACGTTTTCCTACGACACGCAAGGCGCGCGCACGGGCATCACCACGCTGCTCAAGGATCTGAGCGCGGCCGGAATTACGTTCCGCGACCTCCACACGTCGCAAAGCTCGCTGGAGGACATTTTCGTCAATCTGGTGGGGCGCGCAAAATGAACTTCAGAGCCATCCATGCGATCTATTCCTTCGAGATGGCGCGCACTTGGCGCACCCTGATGCAGAGCATCGTGTCGCCGGTGCTCTCGACGTCGCTGTATTTCGTGGTGTTCGGAGCGGCAATCGGATCACGGATCCAGGAGATCGATGGCGTCGCCTACGGCGCCTTCATCGTGCCGGGTCTGGTGATGCTGTCCCTGCTCACCCAAAGCATCGCCAACGCCTCGTTCGGCATCTACTTCCCGAAATTCACCGGGACCATCTACGAGTTGCTGTCGGCGCCGGTGTCGGCGTTCGAGATCGTTTTGGGCTATGTCGGCGCCGCAGCGACCAAGTCGATCATCCTGGGCGTCATCATTCTGCTGACGGCGGGATTCTTCGTGCCGCTGCGCATCGCCCATCCGGTGTGGATGGTGGCCTTTCTCGTCCTGACCGCAGTGACCTTCAGCCTGTTCGGCTTCATCATCGGGATTTGGGCCGACGGTTTCGAAAAGCTGCAAGTGGTCCCGCTGCTGATCGTGACACCGCTGACCTTCCTCGGGGGCAGCTTCTATTCGGTGAACATGCTGCCGCCCTTCTGGCAAACGGTCAGCCTGTTCAACCCTGTAGTCTACCTGGTCAGCGGCTTCCGCTGGAGCTTTCATGAGGTGGCCGACGTCGACGTGGGGATCAGCCTCGGCATGACCGTGGCCTTTCTGGTGGCCTGTCTTGCAATTGTGTGGTGGATCTTTCGGACCGGATACCGATTGCGTACCTGAGGCCGGCACCTACGGCGTGACGTGCCCGTGGCGCGGGCGATAGGGGTGGCCTTTCGAGGGTGGGTGGCCCGGTCGGCGGCACCCGGGCGGCGAAATTCTCCGCTTTGTCCGCCAAGTTGGTGACGGAATGTAATGATTTCTGTCGTTTAGCTTGTGTTCATGTCGGGCCGCGCTATGTGATCCGGTGTGGCACTCTAGAAACGCGGCTGCGCCCCCACCGATTGCATGTCCATGGATGCCATCGTCATAAAAATCCTCGCGACCGCCCTGACGCTCAGCCAGGTCGTGACCAAGCCCGATGCGATCAAGCCAAGTTTCGATCCGGCGCGCGATCGCGGGCAGGTGGTGGAGCTGCTCAGGGCCGGGTGCAGCCACATGCGGCGCACGTTCGACCTAGAGGACATCAACCTCGACGAGCTGATCGCGATCGCGATGGCCGATCCCAAGGAATTCACCGGCGAGGTCAAGGCGTTCCGCGGTATCAACTTCGCCGAGATGCACGTGCTCTACAAGCAGTTCTGCGGCAAGGATCCGGTAGAACCTTCGGCGGCCCATGTGACGGAGACGATCGAATATTACAACAAGGCGGTGGCGGATCTGCCCGACCACACCAAGTTCAAGGACGGTGGGCTGCCGGGCACGAGCGTAGTACTCGACGGCAAGGGCCAGCAGATGGCCGAGATCTTCCAGCCTGGGCATCGCCGGGAGCCGGTGGCGCTCGGGAAAATCCCGAAGTGGGTGCAGCAGGCCTTCGTCGCCGCGGAGGACAAGCGCTTCTACGAGCATCGCGGTCTCGACGAGCGGTCGGTGGTGCGGGCGTTCGTCGGAACGCTGGCCGGCAAGCGGGAAGGCGGCTCGACGATCACGCAGCAGGTGGCCAAGAACGTGCTCGTCGGTGACGATTTCACCTACGAGCGCAAGATGCGCGAGATGGTCATCGCGGCCCGGCTGGAGCGCACGCTGACCAAGGATCGCATCATCGAGCTCTATCTCAACTCGATCTATTTCGGCCGCGGGGCCTGGGGCATCGAGCTCGCGGCGCGAAGCTACTTCGGCAAGACCGCCAGCGCCTTGAGCCTGAACGAGGGAGCGCTGCTCGCGGCGATCATCAAGGGTCCCAACTACTATGCGCCGGACAAGCATGCGGACCGGGCCCGGCAACGCTACTCCTATGTGCTGAGCCGCATGCAGGAGGATGGCCTGATCACGGCCGCGCAACTGGCGGAGGCAGTCAAGAGCCCGCCGGTGCCGATCCCCTACTCGGCGCCGCAGAGCGATTTTGGCTTCTACGCCGTCGCCGAGGTCACCCGGGGTGCCAAGTCGCAAGCCGGCATCGAAGAGCTGACCGCCGGGGCCTACACCGTCCAATCGACGATCAATGCCAATGTCCAGCGCGCGACGGAGCTGGCGTTGCAGGACGGATTGGCGCGGTACGAGGCGAGCGCCGGGCGGGCCCGGTTTACGAGCGCCGAGGTCAATCTGGGCGAGGCTGCCCGCCGCCTCGAGGCGGAGTCCGGATCGGCCGGAGCTCCGGCCTGGCAGCGGGCGCTCGAAGGTGCGCGCCTGCCGCTCTACGACGTGCACTGGACGCCCGCGATCGTGGTCGAGAGGACCGAGAGCAAGAAGAACGGCCTTGCTTTGCGCGTGGGGCTCAAGGGTGGGCGTGTTCTGCCGCTGTCGGTCAACGGAACGACGCGATTGGCCGGGCTGCAGCGTCACGACGTGGTCTACGTGCAGGTGGTGGAGGCCACGACAAAGAAGGGCGCCAGCGCGCAACTTCGTATCCGTCCGGCGGTGCAGGGGGCGGCACTCGTGCTGGAGAACCGGACCGGGCGTATTCTGGCCACTGCTGGCGGGTTTTCGTTTCCGCTCAGCCAGCTCAATCGCAGCACCCAAAGCTTCCGGCAGCCGGGATCGGTGCTCAAGCCGCTGACCTATCTCGCCGCACTCAATAGCGGATTGCAACCGAACACGCTGATGTGGGACTCGCCGATCACACTGCGGCCGATCGGGGTCGTCGACTGGTCGCGTCCGCAGGATTCCTGGACACCCAAGAACTACGACGATGCTTCGTCCGGGCCGATCACGCTGCGGTCGGCGCTCGAAAGCTCGAAGAACCTCGTGACGGTGCGGCTACTCGAAGCGATCACCTCCAATGCGGAGGACAGTCTCGATCGGGTCTGCGAGCTTGCCCTCGAGGCGCGGCTCTATACCGAGTGCGTGCGCTACTATCCGTTCGTGCTCGGCGCCCAGCCGCTGCGCCTGCTCGACGTCGCCGCGTTCTACGCGGCGGTCGCCAACGAAGGAGCGCGGCCGGCGCCCTATGTGATCGAGTCGATCCAGAAGCAGGGCCAGACAGTCTATACGCACAAGGCGGAGCCGGCGTGGATCGGGTCGGCGGATCGCGCGGCGTTCTATCAGCTCAAGTCGATCTTGCAGGGTGTGGTCGCCCGCGGCACAGCCCGTACGATCAAGCATCTGGCGCCGTTCGTGGCAGGCAAGACCGGCACGACGGACAACGAGAACGACGCGTGGTTCGTGGGTTTTACCAACGACGTCGCGGTGGTGGTGTGGGTCGGCTACGACAATGCCGGCGGACAGCGCCGGACGCTGGGGGGCGGCCACACCGGTGCCAAGATCGCGGTGCCGATCTTCGCCGACATCATCGAGGCGGTATGGGCGCATCATGCGCCGAAGACGGCGCTGTTGCCGGCGTCGCTCGAGGCGCAGCGCAACCTCGTCGCCCGGTCCATCGACCTCAAGAGCGGGGACGTCGTGGACCCGACCATCAAGACCGCGTTCGTCGAGCAGTTCCGCCGCGATCGGTGGGGCGAGTTGAACGATACCCAATTCCGACTCGTGTCGCGCGACGAGGCGGTCGCCTACTACCACCAGCCGGAGCAACCCTGGTGGTTCGACGGCGACGGTCTGCGGCGGCCGGGAGATGGCTACGGCGCCTACAACAATCCGCTGGCGCAGGCGCCGTGGTGGCGTGCGGTGCCGGCGGAGCCGCCCGGTGCCTGGCGGCGTTACGGCTATCCGCCTCCGCCGCGGTGGGGCTATGACGACCGCAGACGGGAGCGGCGCACCGATCCCGATTATTTCTGGGGATTCGGGAGGATGTTCTGAGACACCTCATGGCGATCCGCTACGGGATGATGGCTCTTGCTGGTGCCGTCGCGGCGTCGGCTGCGATGGCCGCCGGCCCACCCTTCTCCGTTCAGGAAGTGAAATCGCTCTCGGCGATGGCGCCGGGAGACGTCAAGCCGCGCACCGTCTACGTCATGGACATTGCCGGCAGCCCTATCCTTGATCCGAGCACGGGCCTCATCAAGTTCGAGGACTGGATACGCGAGCGGCCAGTGGAAGCGCGCTTTCTGAGTCTCTATCCGGGTTATCAGGAGCCGACGATCAACGTCACCGTCCTCGGCACGACGCGGCCGTACAAGGAAAAGCTGCACGTGTACGTTTCGGCGGCGCGTTTCATCATCCAGAAGCCGGCGGCGCAAATCCGGCTCGAGCAGTACGGTACGGTGCCGTTCCTCGAGCGCATCGATCCCGCGATTAAGCATGAGCGGGTCGCCGCGGTTGACGTGAGACCGCTCAAGGACGCGGACTGGGTGCACAGCCGCCATCCGCAGCGTGCCTGGTGCAGCGAGCCGGCACTGTGTCTTCGCTCCGTATACAAGTTCGAAGGAAAGCTCCCGGTCGGCATCAAGCTCGCCAACAAGCTTGAGGACGGCGGCAAGAAGATTGCCGACTATCTCGAGTTCGAGAGTGAGGTTCGCCCGTTGCCGCCGGAGGAGATCGCCGGGGGTGGGCTCGCCGAGCTGACCGGTCTCAAAGCGCCGGTGGTGGCGGCGATCGAGCAGAGCATCTTCTATGTCAATCAAGTGATGCAGTTCGGCAAGTTCCTGGCGGTGCTTCAGGCCGATCGGCAGGATGCCAACCGGACATTCGCGACCGTTTTCATTGCGCTTGGCGTCGAGTCGGACGTGCTGGAGCTCAAGAAAGAGTACCGAGAGTACCCCGTGCTGCGGAACCTGGTGCCGGTCCAGGTGCTGATGGGCAAGAGCTCGTTCAATACGGGTACCTCGCTCAGCGCGGGATTGCCGGTCTACACGCGCAACAACATCAGGGCGATCGCCGGCATCCTGGACGGCGAGTGACGCCGAGGCGGACGCCGCACGGCGCGAGGGCTTGGCGTCAGCCGCCGGCCGGACGTTCGGCCGGCTGCCCGCGCGCGGCACGCGACTGCGGCCATAGCGGGTGCCCGCCCGTCGCGGCGACGCGCGCGAGCTCGTCGCGGCCCCACCGATAGGCGGTGTCCACCAGCTCGGTATGCCGCGACCAGTCGAGGAAGCTCATCCCTTCCGGCATCGGGGGCACCAGCAGCAGATCCTGCGGCTGCAAGCGGCGCTTGTAGTCGTGCCGATTGGCCATGAGCGAGCGCATCAGCACTGCGGCGATACCCGGTGCGTCGGGCAGCGTGCGACGGGCGAGCGGATTGATGGCCTGGCGCACGTAGGTGCTCCGCGAGGGCAGCGTCGCGTACTCGACATCGAAGCGCTCCATCTCCGGCAGGGCGAAGGAGACGACGGCATTGGGGCCACTCTTCAGGTCGTGCATGACGCGGATGGGGACGTTGTCGAGAAGGCAGCCATCAGCCAGCATCTGGCCGTCGTCGGTGTAGATCGGCGGGAGAAGCACCGGAATCGACGCAGACGCGCGAACGGCAGACCAGAGGTTGCCGCGGCGATGGACGTGCAGTTGGTAGCTCGACAGGTTGGTCGAGACTGCGAAGAAGGGCGTCCAGAGGTCCTCGATGTCGATGCCGCCGAAATAGCGGGCGAGCTGGAGGTCGAAATTGCGATGGTCGAGCAGCCCGTAGCGCGGCCAGGTGAAGCGGCTCATCGCCTTGTTATCGATGAAGATATCGTGGATCGCGCGGTCGATGCCGTCGGGAGGCGTGCCGAGCGCGAAGGCCGCGGACATCGCGCTGCCCGCGGAGGTGCCGCCCATGATGTCGAAATCGATGCCGGCCTCGATGAGGGCCTTGTAGATGCCGACGTGGGCTGCGCACAGCGCGCCGCCGCCGCAGGCGACGAGGCCGCGTGCGGTGCCGGTGACGAACCGCAGCAGCCGCTCGAGGTCGGCTGGGTTGTCGAGCGCCACGTGGTGGTGCATCGCCACACCGCGGCGATCGAGCCAGCGCGACGTTCCGGACAACCGGGTTCGGGTCGGGTGGACGAGCACGAGCCGCAGGGCCGCAGGCGGCAGCAGTTCGGCTGCCAGCCGCTCGAGCGGGTTGGGGGCAGCGTCCGACGCGTGGCCGGCGATCATCAGCACGGCGTCGGCATGGCGGATCGCTTTCTCGGACCACGCGGTCCGTTCGTTGTCGGCGATCATCAGGACGTAGTCGTGGTGGCCCTCGAGCGCATTCAACGCCTCGGTTGCCACCTGGCTCTCGAAAGCGGCTTGCGGGGGCAAGGTCGCCGCCAGACTTTCGGCCGTCACGGCGTGGGTGCAGGTGGAGGCGAGGAACGCCGCCGTCAGCCGCTCGACAAATCCATTCGGAATCGGGCCCTGGCCGGCCCGGATCACGGCAATGGTGCGCGGGCGCGGATCGGGCGGGGGCGCGCGCCTGGTGTTGGCCGCAGCAACACGCTGCGCCAGCGTGACGCTGAGGCAGCGCCAGATCGCCGGGTGCGCGCTCGAGAGCCGCTCGAAGGCGTCGCGGTCGAGCGTGAAGACGATGCTGTCGCGAAGGGCGGTCACCGTCGCGGTGCGGCTGCCGCCGGCGAGGAATGCGATCTCTCCGATCGGCTGGCCGGGGCCGATCTCGCTGACCGGGGCGGCACGGCCAGCGACCGTCACAGAGAAGCGACCCGAAACGACGATGAACAAGGCTTCCGCGGGCTCGCCCTGAGCGACCAGGATTTCGCCGCGGCGCAACAAGCGCTGCTCGAAATGTCCGGCCAGCTCCGCCTGCTCAGGC
>JAESFN010000119.1_pt1 | contig 139098 bp, 129 predicted proteins | sample 9269411 | NCBI WGS metagenome assembly JAESFN01 (sample SAMN14505399, study PRJNA617100) | algae metagenome | isolation source: Iphinoe sp. HA4291-MV1 and co-occurring heterotrophs from trail next to... | place: USA: Maunawili Falls, Hawaii | collected 2009-07-25
CAACCGCGCGCAATCGGGACGACACGCCGGGTTGGTGACGCTGAAGGATGAGGAAAGGTTGGGACGACCCCTCTTCGCCGACCTGGCAGAGAAACAACAAGCTAGGGCGCGCCTGTCGCACACCGCATTGCGCAACATCCTGTTCTACGCCGGGCGCGAGCGAGCCAATGCTGGGAAAGCTGGTCTCGCTGCCGCAAACCTCGGACCGGCGAAGCGTGATCTGCTCTGGCAACTTGTTGAGACCTATACAGTCGTGCACCTATCGCAACCACTGGCGTCGGCGCGAAAGGGCCGCATTATCTCGGGTGACGGCGACGCCGTGCACCTTGCTCGGTACGAACCCAACGCCGCCGAGACCGGGTTTAGTTACCGGGTGATCGGCGATTACTTCTTTATCGAGATGGGTTCCGTGGATCTGGCAGCTCAGCACTACGATCTTGCCAGCGTGCTCGGACAGTCGGCGCCATAAGCTGCCGCAGCGCCATTGATGAAAGGTTGGCGCCTCCGCACGTGATCGCTTGCCAGTTCTGCCTCGTGGACATCGCGCCAACATGCCTATTGATGTAAACATGGACAGGCCTTCCACGTTCTGGAGGTGTAATGGATGATAGGCTGACGCTGCTTACCCGGACTAATGCGCCAGAGATCCTGGCAGCATTCAAACTCGATCGCTTAGGATCCCTGCAACCGCTTGCGGAATGGCTGGCAAGCTTTCCGGCGCGGCGACTTTCTCGTCAAATACTGCAATTCGACGATCTTGTGGGCCAGCGCGGCCTCGCGACGGCCGGGCGCTACATCTTGGAACAATTTACCAGCAGCACGCACATCGAAGGTCAACAATACGTCCCGCGATGCGGTCCCCTGCTCGCGGTCGCAAACCATCCGGGCATGGTCGACGCCATGGCGATCTGGGTTGCCCTGGAACGGCGACCTGACCTGAAGATCATTGCGTCCGAACGCGAACTCCTGCAGCTCATTCCAAACCTGCGCAGGCGAATTCTTTCCGTCAGCTCGCGCGCGGGATGTGGATCAGGACTGCTGCGCGATGCAATCCACCATCTGCGTCAAGACGGAGCCGTGCTGACCTTCCCAGCAGGCTGCATCGAACCAGATCCCTCCTTGCGACCCGTCAAGCCGCTGGCGGGCTGGTCGGACAGTTCGCAATTGCTTGTTCGCCTGGTTCCGGAGACCATAGTATTGCCCATCGCGGTGTCTGGCGTGATCTCTAGAACGGCCTATCATCATCGCATGGCAAAGCGCTTCGCCGATCCAAGAGAGCGCGATTGGGCAGCAGCCACGCTGCAAGTTCTGTTTCGACATTTGCGTGACACACAAACGCGTGTGGTGATTGGAGAGCCCATATCATCGGCCAAAATTGGCCACCGGGCGGCGATCCACGCCGCCATGACTGCGCTGCTAGCGCGCGTTGGTAACCGCTGCGATGCAAGTCTTGTGCAAAGCGATCAACCCGATCCTCAACTCGCCACGAGCAAGTAGGTCTGCAACCGGCACGCCGAAACGGCAATAGCGTCGCCCCCGCGGCTAAACTAACATTCGAGTTGGACCACTCGCTGCAGGCCGCTCAGAAAGGACAATGCGCAACGGTCGAAATGGGCAGGCATCAAGGCGATCAATCACGATGGCTCATGGCTGCCTGGTATCCGGCGAACGCTGCCGCGCGCGCCTCAACATGAGCGATTAGAGGTCGGGGATAGGTCTCGCCCAGCACAATGCCGGCGTCCCGCAAGACCTCGTCTGCTGCTTCAAATGGAGCGTGCAAAACATCATTCGGCAGTCTGGCGAGCTCAGGACACCAGCGGCGGACATAGTTACCGTTGGGATCGAACTTGCGGCCCTGCAGCATGGGATTGAAGATGCGAAAGTACGGCGCCGCGTCGGCGCCGCTTCCTGCCGCCCACTGCCAGCCGGCGGCGTTGTTGGCGAGATCCGCATCGACCAGCGTGTCCCAAAACCACGCTTCGCCTTGCCGCCAGTCGATGCGCAGATGCTTGATGAGAAAGCTTGCGGCAATCATGCGCACACGGTTGTGCATGTAGCCGGTGCTCCACAGTTCGCGCATGCCGGCATCGACGATGGGGTAGCCCGTCATGCCCTTCTGCCAGGCGGAGAGATGCGCGCGGTTGTGCGCCCAGGGGTAGTGATCGAACGCAGGCTTCCAGTTGTGCGTCGGCAAGGTGGGAAAGTGATACAGCAGATGATAGGCGAACTCGCGCCAACCCAGCTCGGACAAGAACTTGTCGGCATGCCGGCGCGGGACGCTGTCGCGTTCCACTTTGATCTGTGTTGCCACCCAGATCTGCCGCGGCGAGATTTCACCGAAATGCAGATGCGGCGAAAGCCTTGAGACGTGCGCCAGGTCGGGGCGGTTGCGCAGTTGCGCGTAACCTTGAAGGCCATGGGTCAGGAATTTCTGCAGACGATTGCGCGCGCCCTGCTCGCCCGGTTGCCATTCGGCATCGAACCCGCGTGCCCAGTTAGGCTTCTTGGGCAAGAGCGGCCAATCGGAAAGACGATCCCCAACGCCCCTGGTCGGTGCACAGGACATCTTGGGCGCCGGCAGTGGCCTGGCGACCTCCGCCTTCATGCAGGCGCGCCAGAACGGCGAATAGACCTTGAAGGGTTGGCTCTCGGATGTTGCAATCTGCCACGGCTCGAACAGCAAGCTGGCATTGAAGCTCGCCACATTCAAGCCGGCTTGACTGAGCTGCGCTTTGAGCTTGCTGTCGCGCCGGACCGAGGCTGGCTCGTAGCAGCGATTCCAGTAGATGCCGGCAGCCCCCGTTTGCTTGACGAGATCGGGCACAAGTCTGAGCGGATCGCCGCGCAACAAGACAAGGCCGCCTAAATCCTGCGCCAGCGCTGTCAGGCTATGATGCAGCCACCAGCGCGACGCGGCGCCCATGGGCCGGCCGTCCGGCGGCGGGGTTTCATCGAGCACGTAGATCGGCAGCACGGCGCCGTTTGCGGCCGCATGGGCGAGCGCGGGATTGTCGGCGACGCGCAGGTCCTGACGAAACCACACGATGTGGGGCGGGGCCTTGGCTCTCGGGCGCTTCATGCCTTCCCCCGGGCTCTTGGGCCACGCGCTGCCCAGCTCAACGGTTCAACATCCAGAGGCCCGCGTTGAGCCAGGTGGCATAAGTGATCCAGGCGAGATAGGGCATGAGCAGAAGCGACGCCGCGCGCTTGATCGGCCAGGCAGCAACGATGGTGACGAGCACGGCCAGGTCCATGCCGATGAGGATCAGTAGCGCGGCGAACACGTTGTGCTGTTGGAAGAAGACCGGGGACCACGTGCCATTGAGCGCCAAGTGCAGCAGAAACAGACCGATGGCAGCGGTTCGGGCTGCACTCGCGTGTGTGCGGTCCCAGAGCAGCCACAGGCTGATCGCCATCAGCACATAAAGCGTGTTCCAGATTACCGGAAACACCCAGTTCGGTGGTGTGCCCGCGGGTTTCACGAGCGTGGAATACCAGCCTGGTATCTCGGCCGCCGTCACGCGCCCGTTGACGAGACCGACACCGAGGCACAGGGCCAGGCACAAAACAAGGCGCAGAACGGACTTCAGCTTCACGGCGCCTCCGCAGCATTACGCGTTACACCAACGATCGAGATCTTCGTGGAGATCACTGGGATAGCAAGGCGAGATGTCGCGTCCGGCGCCGCTGACGCCATCAGACGTGTTTGCTTACGCTAGAGATCGCGTGGCGGACTGTTCAACGGGACGCCGGTTACCTTCGGCGGGCGCCGTTGCTTCCAGGCCGCGGAACTTGCGCCAAGCCATGCCGTTAGAGCATGAGGTGCATTTGCTGCGCCTTTGCCACATGCCGAAAATCAACGTGTCGATCATCGCCAGGCGGCATTGGCGAACCAAGCACCCCGCCGATCGCCCCGGCACTGGTCAACGCACTCTTTGCTGCGACCGGGACAAGGCTCCGCTCGCTTCCCGTCAGCAAGCACAGGTTCCGTATAGCTGCATAGACCTGTTCCGAGGCCCAATGACGGATCTCGTCCGGAACACCCTCACTGAGCTGAAGTTCTATCGCTTGTTCTACAACGAGAAGCGCTTCGACGAAGGGGCGAGTGCGGTGAAGGGTGCGGCGGTCCCGGGCGATGACCGTCAACACCAGCTCGTCAATCATCGGCAGTTCTCCTCTGTCCGGAAACGTGGAGCGGGTTGGTGCCGAATGCAAGCGTGCTACGCGGTGCAATTTCGTAACTAGCAAATTCATAAACTCGCGGCGATCGTGCAGAACCTCAAGACGCTGGCCCTTCACCTCGTCCCGCTACCACCGAAGCCAGCCTTCGCGTGAGCCGCGTCAGCACCAGTTGGTAGGTGCGCGCGTTGAAGCGGAAGCCAAGCACCAGATCCAATCACGTCTCCTCGAACCTATCCCTCGACCAAACCTCGCCGCTCTCGCCACTGACTTTTTTCACAGAATCGGACATTTTCTGCTGAACTTCCGCAATTTCACTCGCCAGCCAGTCCCTGAAGCGCTCCAAATTAGAGTTTGCAACTAGCTGTTCCCGGGCACAAATGAATTTATACGAGCCTTCTGGTTGAATGGAGTCTTCTGACACAACACAAATCGCTCCCCTCTGGACATCGTTTTGAATTAAGGAGCGGTCTGCCAATCCGATGCCTTGTCCCGAGCGCACGGCCGCCAGGAGTGTATGCTGATCCTCAAAAAACAAGTTAAAGTTCGCCCTCGCAGTGTCGAAACCGTACTGAGTGAGCCACGTTTGCCAATCAGCAGGTTCACGATAGTGCAAGCGCGCGATCTCAGGCCGCTCAAAGATTTGGGTCGGCGGTTCCACGCCTACGAGTAGAACAGGGCTACAAATCGGCACGAGCTTTTCCTTCAGGACTTCGAGACAATAAGTTCCTGCTGGCGGACTCGTGCAATATTTGATCTGTACGTCCTCGTCACCCTGGGAAGCCGCGTCTGAATCCATGCTATTTAGATGCAATTGAAGTCCAGGATTTAGTTTTAAAAAACTTGCAACCCTTGGCGCAATTACCTCCATTGCGAAGAACGGGCCAGCGCGCACTACCAGCACTTGAGCTTTGACATTCTGGCGGATGAGTATGACGACATCGCCGATCTCGTCGAACGCCTGGCCGCAGACCTCCTTGAGCCGGGCTCCCTGTACCGTGAGGGATACCCCCTTGGCGTGACGGACGAGCAACTGCAAGCCAATGGTGCTCTCCAATAGCTTGATCTGATGGCTGACCGCACCCTGGCTGACGGCCAACTCATCAGCCGCCTTGGTGAAGCTATGGTGATGCGCCACAGCCTCGAAAGTGCGCAGAGCCTTCAAGCTCGGCAGTTGCCTCCTGTAACGGCGCACGACCATGCAATCATTAGTTCTTTTCATGGCTCAGAATAGTTCTTTTGCATTGTTCGCCCGATTGGCATGCGAATAGTTGAAGGTTCAGCGGAGCAATAGAACTAATGTCGGTCGCCAAAGTCAACTGCCCAACGGCCATTGCCGCCTTGTTGGCGTCGCCAGGGAGCTGTGAGCCCGCCGGGACAGCATAGCAGGAGCCCCAAATGATCGAATGTTCAATCAAAACAACAGTCCTCGCAGCACTCGCGTCAGCGCTGTGTATTGCCGCCGCCCATGCCGAGACCATCCGGATGGGCACCGAGGGTGCCTATGCTCCGTTCAACCTCGTCACGGCAAATGGCGAAATCAAGGGCCTAGATATCGACATCGGCAACGCCGTTTGTACCGAAATGAAAGTCGCTTGTGAGTGGAGCACCCATGAATGGACTGGCATCATTCCGGCGCTCGACTCGGGCAAGTTCGATGTCATGGTGGCCTCCATGGCGATCACTAAGGCGAGGATGGAGAAGGTCCTCTTCTCGGATCCATACTACTTCAACGCCATGAGCTTCGTCGCCCGCAAGGGTCTAAACTTGACGAACGCGACTCCGGAAGCATTCAAAGGACTGGTGATTGGCACGCAATCTGGTTCGGTTGCCGTTGAGGCCTTGAAACAGTTTTTTCCGGGCAACCAAGTCAAGCTCTACCCGCGTTTGGGCGAAGCCTTCCTGGACATGGAAAGCGGCCGCCTGGATCTTGTGCTGGAATCCAAGTTCGCAATCAGCGACTGGATGACAAAAGGGGGCGACTGCTGCGCGTTTGTGGGTGAAGAGTTTTTGCTCGACGGCACCATCGGCACGGGCATGGCGTTCCGCAAGGGGGACACGGCGCTCCGTGACCGCGTCAACGCGGCTTTAGCCACCATCATCAAGAATGGCACCTATAAGCAAATCCGCAGCCGGTATTTCGACTTCGACATCATGGGCAAACCGAAGACCGCAAGCGAGCTTTACGGAAAATAGTCGAGGCAAACTCGCGTCGACAGACAAATCCACAACGGGTGGCGTTTTCTTTCGGAACCGCTCGCTCCATCTCAGTGACCTCCGCGAATCAGCAGAGCGCATCAACGCATCATGGAATTTCTGCACCTACTCTCTTTCGGGTCTTCCGGATGGGGCGATGAGCTCATGGCAGGGCTCGGCGTCACACTGGCGCTGTCGTTCGCCGCTTTTCCTCTAGCCGTCGCCCTGTCTTTCCTGATCCATTGGGCGAAGAGTTCCTCGCTGGCATCGGTCCGGATGGGGGCGCGCATCTATGCGACCGTCTTCAAGAGTGTGCCGGAGATATTGACCCTACTGATTCTTTATTATCAGTCCCAAACCGCGGTTAACTGGATTCTCAGGCAGGTCTCATTGGAGAGCAACTTCTCCATGAGCCCCTTCCTGGCCGGTCTGATCGCCCTGAGCTTCGTGATCAGCGCCTATGGGAGCGAAGTAGTCCGGGCGGCGCTGAATGCAGTCGGCAGAGGGCAATTCGAGGCCGCTAGATCCCTGGGTTTGTCCCGGTTCGACACTTTCCTCAAGGTGATCCTGCCGCAGCTTTGGCGCCACGCCATTCCGGGCTTCGGCAATCTTTGGGTCATCCTGCTCAAGGATACCTCCTTGCTCTCGGTCATTGCGCAAGGCGACCTGACCTCCGTGGCTTCCGCGGCCATCAACACGACCCGCAAGCCGTTCTTCTTCTACCTTGTGATCGCAGCGATCTACGTCGCGCTTGTGATGCTGTCCTGGCGCGCGCAAAGACAGCTGGAGGAGAGCGCCTCACGGGGGTTCCTGAAGGTGGACGCGGCGCATGCTTGATCTCTGGCTGGACTACATCGACCTCTGGATCGCCGGCCTGCTCACCACCGCGGCGCTATCCACCGCGGCAATTCTCCTCGGTTTTATTCTGGCGCTGCCAATCGGCTTTGTACGATCGAGATCGACGGGCATCTTCGGGTGGCTAGCGCTAGGTTATGTGAACTTCTTCCGTGGCATGCCGCTTCTGGTACTTCTGTTCGTTGTCTATTACGGCATGGGGCAGTTTAGCAACGAACTTCGCTACCTGGGCTTGTGGTGGTTCTTTCGCGACGCCTACTACTGCGGTCTCTTGGCGCTTGTGCTGAACACTTCAGCCTATCAGGCCGAGATTATTCGTGGCAGCCTCGATACGATATCGATCTCTATACTGGAAACCATTGCGGCACTAAACCTCGGCCGCTGGGCAGCCTTTCGCCATGTTCTGCTGCCCATCGCCTTGGCCAAGGCGATGCCGGCCTTGGGCAATGAATTCATTCTGCTGCTCAAGGCGACATCGCTGCTCGCCATCATCACCGTGTTCGATCTTACGGGGCAGGCCAGGTTCGTGTTTTCGAAGACCTTCGATCTGAAAGCCTACTATGTGGCCGCGCTTCATTACTTGTTTCTCGTGCTCGTCATCGAGTGGGTGCTGCGCCGGATCGAATCCCGTTTCGTGTGGATGGCTTGATATGTATCGTGTGGCCCTCATTGAATTTATCCACGAAAGCAATACGTTCTCTGTAAATCGCACGCGCATGGCCGATTTTCACGCCTCGCATTATTTTAAAGGCGACGAGATTCCCATAAAGTTCCGCGGCACCGGATCGGAAATTGGGGGCGCAATCGAAGTGGCGGAAGCAAAAGGCTGGACGCCAGTCTATATCCTGGCCGCCCATGCCGAGCCCAACGGACCCATCGCTGAGGCGGCCCGAATTGAAATCACCGAAGAATGTACACGCCGTCTTATGGAAGGTGGGCCGTTTGACGGCGTATTTGTCGCGCTACATGGCGCGATGGTGACCGAGACCGATCAGGACGGTGATTGCCAGTTCCTCCGTGAAGTACGCGCCGTCGTGGGTCACGAGATGCCTCTGGCGATCACGCTGGATCTGCACGCCAATGTCTTCGACGAGCTTGCGAAACTGGTGCAAGCCGCCGTTTCCTTCCGCACCTATCCTCACGTGGACATGCGCGAAGCGGGCGTTGAGGCTTGTGAAATTCTGCATCGTGCCATGGCGGGCGAAATCACACCCAGGCTCGCCATCCGGCGCCCCCCCATGCTGGTAGGGTGCGATGACGGACGCACGACGGAAGACGGGCCAATGTGCCGCCTGCTCGAAAGTGCCGCGCGGGAGATGCAGGTAACGGGCATCTTGAAAGTTGCTATCAATGCCGGTTTTACCGATGCGGATGTCCGGGCGGCGGGACCCAACGTACTTGTCACCTACGACGAGCGCGCAGCCGGAATGGCTACGGCCAACGCCGTTGCTGAACGGATATGTGAAGACATCTGGCGCTACCGTGATCACTGGGTGCGCCCGGTCCCGCTCGAGGCCTGCATCGGGCGTTTGAAGGATGCATCCCCTCGGGACGGTCTCATCGTGGTGGCCGACTATTCCGACAATCCCGGCTCGGGTGCCTATAGCGATTGTACCGCTCTAATCGCGGCAATGCTCGATGCCGGAGTGACCAATGCCGCGGCGGGAGCGCTTCTCGATCCCCAAGCCGCAGCCGAGCTCGCCGGTAATGGCATCGGCATGGAAGTCACGCTATCCATCGGAGGCAAGACCGATCCAGCGGTGGGCGGCGGACCGCTGACAGTGACGGGCCGGGTGATGGCTATTAGTGACGGCCGTTTCACCTTCGAAGGTCCGATGTTCACTGGTCTTCCTGGGAGCACGGGAAAAAGCGTCTGCCTGCGGGTGGAGGGAATCGATATCATGATTGTCTCGGAGCGCATGCAGATGCTGGACAGAAACATCTTTCGGCTAGTCGGCATCGAACCCACGACGAAAGGGGTATTGGCCGTGAAATCCATGCAGCACTTCAAAGGTGCTTTCGGCCCGATCGCTTCAGAGATCATTATCACTGACGCAGGCGGCTTGAGCTCGCCAAACGTCAAGCGTCGCTCCTATGTGCACTTGCGCCGCCCCGTTTTCCCGCTTGATAAATTGCATGTCTGAGGGTGGTAGATGCCATCGAAAAAGGCGACCGCAAAGTTTTGCTAATGGGTCGGGGTTGGTAATAGCCGCAGAGACTGGGGCTTTGGCCGCCTGACGCGGCACGACACCAACGCTGCCGAGAAGGAGGCTACCGAGACTCGTCTGCCAGGCAGGGGCGTCAAAGATGGCAATCAATCCCTTGGCCGTCGGCGACCCCTTTCACCAGCCCGGTTCGCTGGCCGTCCAGAGGTGTCGGTGCGTTTTCCTCGCGCCTACAGGATAGGGACCAGAACCAGCGGCTGAGCCCGCATTCTCGCGCCGGGGAGGGAGTTCAACTAGCACATGAACCAGCAAAAGGCTTACCCCAGCATCTCGCCCCTCATCACAGCCTCCGTCTGCTCGCTCCTCCTGATGGCGCCCTCACGGCAGGACCTCGCCAGTGTCGCTCGACCTGTGCGCACCGACTGATCCTCAGGGGAAATGCTTGTTGCTTAACCGGGGCGCCGAATGTGATCCACTCTTCTGACAGCTCCAGTTCAGACCTCTGGGTCCTCCAGCTAGGGCGACCGCTTAGCATGAAAGGTATTCTCCGGCTACGCAGATCGGCCTCACCATGTGGCGAACACGCGAGCACCCCCGAATATTCTCACAGTTCATCGACGAGCTCCTCCAAGGCCGAAGCCACACAGCGCTTTCCGAGGCCATGGCGCGCGCGTCGCAGGCGTTGGGGCTGCACAGCTTCGCTTACATCACCATTGAGCCTAGGTCGAAGTCCGAACCGAGGCTGATCTCAACCTACCCCGAAGCATGGATGTCCCGATATCTCCAGGAGCGCTTCGAGAGGTACGACCCTGTCATTGTTCGAGCCAAGCAGTCTATCGCTCCCTTCGATTGGGGAGCGCACACTCTGACCACCGCGGTCTCGCCGAAAGGTGGCGCGATCTTTGAGGAGGCCGCCCGTTACGGCATTCGCCACGGGTTTTCAATCCCCGTGCCAACCGAAGCCGGCTCGTGCGTCTTGGTGAGCTTCGCCACCGATGAACGCAGGCCATCGTTCGAGGCGTGCATTGGAGAGCATGGTGCCGTGCTTCAGTTCATGGCCATGCTGTTCCATCGGCATGTCTGCGCGTTGGCCGCCGGGAACCGCCAGATCGGCGACATCACGCTTTCTTTCCGCGAGTTCGAGTGCCTCGAGTGGGCAAGCCGCGGAAAGTCCGCCTGGGAAATCGGCCGCATTCTCACCATTTCGCGCTCAACGGCTGCGTTCCATCTCGACAACGCAAAGAGAAAGCTCGGCGTGAGATCGATTAATCAGGCCGTGGCACGGCTCGCAGGACGCGGCAAACGACATGTTCCCTGGACTCGCAGGCCTTGATCGCAAGCGTCAGAAGGCCGCCGGAGCCATCGCTCTCGCGCAGGCTTTGCGCGACCGCAAGCTGATGACGCATCCGTTGACCGATCGGGCGTCCGTGCGTGCAATAGCGAAGCGCTAAGCAGCTTTCGCCAGGTTCGTCGCTCGGTGGGTTGTGGGACGCCGCCTGCGCGGCAGGCGTATGAGTTCGGCTTTCGCTTTTTCTCTCACCTTGCGCGGAAACGTCGCCGACCACGTTCGCTTGTGGAGGTATCGCGTCAAGCCTTTCGATATCGACCTTCTCGGCGGTCTCGATCGCGTCATCGACCTCGATTCCGAGATAATGAACTGAAATTCTTCGGAATCCCAACTACCCCTCGAAGAGGTTATGTCAGCCTAACCTTCTTCGCATCGACCCTTTGCAAGAATTTAGCCGCGTGAATGAGCGTTCGTTCGTGACACCCCTTACCAACGATCTCGTAATCATCACGGCAGGTGACGACGAAGCGGAGCTTGCGTCCCACCAACCACCCCCAGCCGATCACCTTGAGATAGGTGAAGTCGGTCTGCCAGAGCTGGTTGGGGGCCGTGGTCTTGTCCTTGAACTCGTCGGCCGCCTTGATGACGACGAAGGCCGGGCTGGTGATCAGGTCGTGGGCCTTGAAGCGTATGGCCAGCTCGCGCGGACTGAGCTCCGGCACCTCCAGCGCCATGGTAATGATGCGCTCGCGCACATCGTCAGGGATGCGGTTCCAGACGCGATCTGGCCTTGACGGCTTGTCTTGGAGTGCTTCGGGTCCGCCGGCGCGATAGCGCTCGTACCAGCGGTAGAAGGTGGACGGGCGGATGCCTAGCATCTCCAGGGCGCGCCGAGCTGGCAGATGCGACTGCTCGACGAGACGGATGATCTCGAGCTTCTCGGGAGCGGGGAGCCTCATGCCTCGTCTCCCCCATCCGCGATCATGCTTTTTTTGAGCAGACGGAGTTCGAGCGCCTGCTCGGCGACGACTTCCTTCAGCTCCTGGGCCTGGCGCTTCAGATCTTTGACCTCGTCGCTGGTGGCGGCGCGGGCGGTGTCGCCGGCGAGTCGCCGCTTGCCGGCCTCCAGGAACTCCTTGGACCAGCTGTAGTAGAGGCCCTCGGCGATGCCTTCGCGGCGGCACAGCTCGGCGATCGAGTGCTCCCCGCGCAAGCCGTCCAGTACGATGCGGATCTTCTCTTCGGCGGAGTAGCGCTTGCGCGTCGCCCGGCGGATGTCCTTAACGACCTCTTCCGATGACAGGTCGGTGGCGTGGGATTTCCGTCTCATCTTCGCTCCTTGAGGGCTACGATGAGCCAGAAATCCTCCCTTCCTCAAGCCGCTAAATCCGTCTCACAGGCGCTGATGTCGGACACTTCATGATGATGCCTTCTCAGCCGATCCTCTCCAAGCGGAGTCGAAGTAATGTCTGAACGGACTCGATCTGCGCTGCTCTTTGACATCGACGGGACGATGGCTGACACGGATGCTCTACATCTCGAGGCCTTCAACGAGGTCTTTGCCCCCTTTGGGTACAATTTCGATCACGCGCGCTTTACGAAGGAGCTGCAAGGTTTTTCGATCACTTCGATCCGGCAGCGGTTCCTCGGCGCGCTAACCGCGCCGGATCAGGTCCGGGTGATGGAGGAAAAGGAGCTCGCATACCGCAGGCGTGCTGCTGGTGGCATCGCCCCTGTTGCCGGTTTGATGGCGCTGCTCGACATGGCCGATGCTCGCGGTGTGCCTTTGGTTGCGGTCACCAATGCGCCGCGCGCAAACGCTGAAATGATGCTTCAGAGCCTCGGCATTCGTAAGCGATTCAAAGCGCTAGTCATCGGCGATGAACTGGCACACGGCAAGCCTCATCCACTGCCATATATAGAAGGCCTTTGTGCGGTGGAGGCTGATGCTGCGATGAGCGTTGCTTTTGAGGATTCGCGCTCAGGCGTCCAATCCGCCACGACCGCCGGCATAGCGACAGTGGGCATTCGCACCAGCGTCGATCATGCTAGTTTGATCAGCGCCGGCGCAGTTGCAACGGCAGCTGATTTCTCGGAGCCAGCCCTGTTGGCGTTCGTGGAAACGAAGCTAAGACTCAAAAGCTAGTCGCCACAAGTGCCCACCGGGACGGCCGCGACTAGCTCTGTTTGGATGGCACTAAGTTCTCGCGTAGAGCCTCTCAGCGCACATCGCGTTGGCAGCGTAGGTGTTGCAGTTGGCGGCTCTGAACGAATGACCTACTCGTCGTGCTGGTTGTCCCTCCATCTCTTGACATGAGGAATGCGAGGAACGATTACCGCGTAGACGGATGCGATCGCTGCGATCGCGTACCAGCCGATGCCGATAGCCATCCCCACTGCGGCGGCAAACCAGATGGCCGCAGCAGTAGTCAGATTTCGGACGGAGCTATCCTCCGCTCTTTAGCGATCATCCCGGCCCCAAGAAAGCCCACCCCCGAAACGAGCTGGGCGGCAATTCGAGCAGGGCGACGGTTAATCGCTGAGAAATCGAAGCCACTCGCAATTGCGCAAAAGGCAGCGTGTCTCACTTGATCGCCGCATCGAGGCGTTGACCTGAGTGCCCCATAGTGCCGGCGACCTCACAGCCGTAGCCCCTGCAAAGCGCACCGGTCCTATTGCCGGTCAACGGGACAAAGCGCACACAAGTACGGCGGTCCGCTACCGACGTTTGGCCAGAAAATCCGAGACGCGGATCAATCCCTCTTTCAACACGGCTGTGGGGTTCGCATAGCCGATGCGAACATACCCTTCCATCTCCATCACCGAGCCCGGCGTAAACATGACGCCGCTCTCCTGCAGCAGGGCGATGCAGAAGTCGCGCGACGGCATTTCCAATCCGTACTTCAGCAGCGCGGTCGTGCCCGAATTGGGCCGAACCCAGCTGATCAGGGGCTCCTGATCAACCCATTCTGAAAGGATTTCGAGATTGGTGCGCGTGATCGCGTGGCTGCGGGCCAAAACCTTGTGGCTGTTCTCGAGCGCGAGGCTCGCGAAATAGTCGTCGATGACGCCGACCGAGATTGTGTTGTAGTCGCGATGGATCATAACCTGATCGATAAAATCGCGGGGCGCGACCACCCAGCCCAGCCGCAATCCGGCGAGCGAAAACGTCTTCGACATCCCTGCAGTGCTGATGCCCTTCTCGTAGATGTCGGCGATTGAATCTGTGGTGCCGGCTCCCGTCTGATCCGTGCCACGGTAGACTTCATCGCACAACACCCAAGCATCACAACGTCGGGCGATCGAGGCGATGTTCTCCAGCATCGCGCGATCCATCAGTGCGCCCGTTGGATTGTTCGGATTGTTGATCGCGATCAACCGCGTGCGTGGCGTGGCTAATTTCGCAAGCTCGTCCAGATCCGGCAAGAAGCCGCGCTGCTCTCTCAGCCGCAGATGCGAGACCTCGGCACCGATGCTGGCCGGGATCGAATAATGCTGCTGGTAGGTCGGGATGACCGAGACGACGTGATCGTCGCGCGACACCAGTGCGTGATGCACGAGCGAGTTCGCACCGATCGTGCCGTGCGTGACGACCACATTCTGGCGCCGCTGTCGGGCGTAAAGGGCGGCGATGGCGTCGCGAAGCCGCTCCGACCCCTCGATGGCGCCGTACGTCATCTTCATCGGTAGGAGGTCGCAGAGATCGGTGTCGTTGCGGCCGGCGAGGGCCAGCAACTCCGCGATCGTCAGGCTCTCGACGCAAGTCTCGGCGAGGTTCAGCTCGCACTTGGTTTCGAACTCGTTCATCCAGACTTCGACGCCGAAGGGCTCGATGTGCACTGCATTTCTCCGCAGGATCGAGGCGGCAGCGCCGCCTCATGGGTCAGGTCAGCTCAAGCGTTCAGGAGTGCGAGGGCTTCGGCGTGCCGCTCCTTGTCGCCAGCGGCCAGAATCTGGTTGCGGGAGCCCACCGTTATCGGGCGGCCCGACCAGTCCGAGATAATGCCACCGGCACCCTCTATGATCGGGACATAAGGCGCATAGTCGTGGATCGACAGACCGGTATCGATTGCGAGGTCGGTGCGGCCGGAGGCGAGCAGGCCATAACTGTAGCAACTGCCGCCGTAGATGCGCCACTGAGTCTGCGATCGCAGGCGCTCGAATGCCGGCCTTTCGGCGTCACTGAAAAAGTCGGGATTGCTGGCGCTCAGCATCGCTTCCTTGAGATTCGGACACTTGCGGGTGCGGATGACCCTGCCATTGCGCGTCGACGGCCGGCCGGCCGCGCCGAGCCAGCGATCATTGGTGACGAGATGATCGATGATCCCAACCACAGGCACGCCGCCGTGGAGAAGCGCGATCAGCGTGCCGAACACAGGCAGGCCGGCGACGAAGGCTGCCGTGCCGTCGATCGGGTCCAGCACCCACACGTGCTCGGCCGACGCGTTGTGATTGCCGTATTCCTCGCCGATGATGCCGTGACCCGGATATGTCTTCTCAATCGTTGACCGCAACACGCGCTCAATGCCCTTGTCGGTGTCGGTGACGTAGCTTGAGTCTGGCTTGAGTTCGATGCTGGGGCGCCCGGCAAGCGACGTTGCCATCACCTCGCGGGCGCGTTCGGCCAAGACGCCTGCGAAGGCGACATGCTGGTCGTCATAGCCGAACGAAGCGCCCGAGAGAGGCTTACTCATGGTGATCTCCTGGCAAGAGCGGATGCAGTTTCAGTGGCTGATGATCTGCTGCAAAAAGGCCTTGGTACGCGCACTCTTGGCTGCCCCGAAGAACTCGCCAGGCGGGGAAATCTCGACGATCTCGCCGGCTTCCATGAAGACCACGACGTCGGCAACTGATCGGGCGAACCCCATCTCGTGCGTGACGACCATCATGGTCATGCCGTCGCGGGCCAAGTCGGTCATGACGTCGAGCACCTCCTTGATCATCTCCGGATCGAGCGCCGATGTCGGCTCGTCGAACAGCATCACCTGTGGCTTCATGCATAGGGCGCGGGCGATGGCGACGCGCTGTTGCTGCCCGCCCGACAGCTGGATCGGATATTTGCTGGCCTGCTCGGGGATCCTCACACGCGCCAGATAGTGCATCGCGATTTCGGTGGCCTCGGGTTTGGACAATCGCCGGACCAGACGAGGAGCGAGCGCGAGGTTCTCTACGACGGTCAGGTGCGGAAACAGGTTGAACTGCTGGAAGACCATGCCGACCTCGCGCTGCACCGCGCTGACGTTGGTCATGTCGCTCGTAAGTTCTGTGCCGTTGACGACAATCCGTCCGCGATCGTGCTCCTCCAGTCGATTGATGCAGCGGATCAACGTCGACTTGCCCGAGCCGGAAGGACCGCACACGACGACTTTCTGGCCCTTCTGCACCGCGATCGAGCATTGATTGAGTGCCCAAAACGAGCCGTAGTGCTTGCTCACCTTGTCTATCTCGATGATTGGGCGATCGGCGTTCTGGGGCATGGCGCTCACTTTCTGACATACCGGCTGACGCGATGCTCGACCACCCTCATGCCGGTTTGAATGCACCATGTCAGGCTGAGATAGACGATCGCCGCGGAGATGAAGATTTCGTAGGGCGCGAAGGTGCGCGATACGATGTCCCTGGCGACGCCGGTGATGTCGCTCAGGGTGATCAGGCTGACCAGCGCGGTTCCCTTTAGAAGGCTGATGATCTCGTTGCCGTAGGCGGGCAGCGCCAAACGGAAGGCGATCGGCGCGGTGACATGACGGAACCGCTGAGACGGCGACAGGCCGAGCGCGCGGCCGGCCTCGTGCAAACCATGGTCGACGGCCTGAATGGCCCCTCGGAAGATCTCCGCCGTGTAGGCCGCGCAATTGAGCGACAGAGCAATGACAGCGCACCAATACGGCTCGCGAAGCACGAGCCACAGCGTACTGTTCCTAATCACCTCGAACTGCGAGAGGCCATAGTAAACTACAAACAGCTGGACCAGCATGGGCGTGCCGCGGAGCGCGTAGCTGAACAGGAACGAGGGCCACGCTAGCACTGGATTACCGCTAATCCGCATGAGCGCCGCGACAAGGCCGAAGCTGGTTCCGATCATCAGCGTCAGGGCTAAGAGCTGCAGGGAGAGCCCCACACCCTTTATGATCTTCGGCAGGCTGTCGAAAATGAGAGCGAAGTCGAAGGTCATGCCGACTTCCTCAGATAGCGATTGGCCCTCTTCTCCAAGACAGCAACGGTGACGACGACGAGCGATGTGAACGCCAGATAGATCGCCGCCACGATCATGTACATCGTGAACGGCTTGCCGGTGAGCGACGTCGCCATATCCGCCGTATACGTGATCTCCTCGACGCCGATCGCCGACAGTAGCGCCGTATCTTTGATGATCGAGTTCATATGATTGCCAAGACCCGGCAGCGCCAGGCGCCACATCTGCGGCAGCTTGATGTGGAGCAGAATCTGCATACGGCTGAGGCCGAGCGCCCTGGCCGCCTCGGTCTGGCCTCGATCGATGCTTTGCAGCGCGCCCCGAAACGTCTCTGTGGCGTAAGCGCCGACAATCAGGCTAACGGCCAAAGCACCAGCCCAGAATGGCGGAATGTCGACGAACTTCAGATTGGCGTCGTACTTCTTGGCAATCCAAGTCAACGTCACCGACGATCCAAAATACAGGATCAGCACCACCAGCAGCTCCGGCGTGCCGCGCAGCACCGTGGTGTAGACGTTGGCGATGCGGGCCAGCAGCCAGTGCCCCGAAAGCTTCGCCGATGCGCCCAGAATGCCCCACAGGATCGTCAAGACGAACGCCACCGCGAACACGCGGACGATGACGAAGGCGCCCCACATGAAGCTCTCGAGCCAGGCGTATCCGATCGAGGGCATTGCGGCTGACGCTTCCTTAGTGAGGCGGCGGCGGGCCGCGGCGAATGGAACGTTATGACGAGCCGAGCGGGCGTCGGCTCGCCACGGGAGTAGTTGAGGCGTGCTCCAGACCTAATTGGTCGGATAGATAGTGAAGGGAAAATACGCCTTGCTGAACTTGTCGAGCGTGCCGTCCTTCTTCATATCGACGAGTGCCGCATCAATGCGCTTCAGCAGCGCCTCCTCACCCTTGCGCAGGCCGACGCCAGCGCCCGTGCCGAAATACTTCTCCTCGTCGATCTGCGGGCCGATGACCTCGAAGCCGGCGCCATCCGGCTTGCTCAGGAACTCGAGGTAGGTCTTCATCGGGTTGGTCATGATCACATCGACACGACCGGACTTGAGTTCCAGATAGGTCTGCTCGACGGTGTCATATTTCACCACGGTCGCGTCCGGCACCTTGGCGGTAATCCAGTTCTCATACGTCGTGCCTCTCTGCAGGCCCACCTTGACGCCCTTGAACGCCGCCGCATCCGGCGTCTTGTCTTCCTTGAACAGCTTCAGGCCCTTCGCCTTGGGTCCGACGAACTGTCCGATCGAGACACGATAGCTGACAGAAAAATCGATCTTCTGGCGCCGTTCTTCGGTGATCGAAAGCGACGCCAGGATCACGTCGTACTTGTTGGCGAGCAGCGCTGGCAGCATGCCGTCCCACTTCTGGCATACCCATTCCACCTTCATGTTGAGACGCTTGCCGATCTCGTTGCCGACGTCGACGTCATAGCCCTTTAAAGTGCCGTCGGCGTCACGGAAGTTGAACGGGAAATACGTGCACTCAGTGCCGGCGCGCAGCGTTTCCTGGGCGAAGACGGGGCCACCGCCGACAGCACATACCGCGGTGAAAACTGCAAAGACTTTGGCGAAGGGTCTCACTGGGATCTACTCCTGCTCTAAAAGCACACGGATCGAATTCGTCGGCCCTCGGAGCGGCCTTTCGAGGGTGCCTCGGTTGATCCGGAGGTCACCTCGGAGAGTTCTCTTGCTTTTTCAGAATGAAGAAATTAGACGATTTGTCAAGTCACGCGCTATACACGACGACGAGGATCTTGGATGAAGTACGATGTCCAGCAGGTGAGATCGCAGTTTCCGGCGCTCTCCCGCCGCCAGGGCCAACTGCCGATCGCTTTCCTCGACAATCCCGCCGGCACGCAGGTCCCGAAGCTGGTTGTGGACCAGATGACGCATGCCATGATCGGTGCGAACGCGAACCTCGGCGGCTTCTTCCGCACCTCGGTCGACGCAGATGCACTCGTCGCTGCTGCGCATGACGCGGCCGCAACTTTTGTCAATGCGCGGCATCCAGGCGAGGTCTTCTTTGGCCAGAACATGACCACTCTGACCTTCACGATGTCCCGCAGCATCGGCGCCTCGTGGAAGGCCGGCGACGAGGTCGTCCTATCGCGCATGGACCACGAGGCCAACATTTCGCCGTGGCTTATGCTGGCCGAGGATCGTGGCCTCATTGTTCGCTGGCTCGAGTTTTCGACGAAGAGCTACGAATTCGACCTCGAGAGCCTGCACCGATTGATGACCCCGCGCACAAAACTCGTTGCAGTCTGCTACGCCAGCAACATCACCGGCACCATCAACGACGTCGCGACCATGTCCAGGATCGCCCACGATGCAGGCGCTCTGATCTACGTCGATGCCGTGCAGTATGCCCCGCACGGTCTCATCGACGTCCAAGCGATCGACTGTGATTTCCTCTTGTGCTCGGCCTACAAGTTCTTCGGTCCGCACCTCGGGCTGTTCTGGGGGCGGAGGGAGTTGCTGCAATCGCTTCGCGCATACAAGGTCCGGCCCGCCGCCGAGGAGTTGCCGTGGCGCTTCAGCACCGGGACATTGAGCCGAGAGGCGCTTGCCGGCGTGCATGCCGCGATCGATTACATCGCCGCTCTCTCACGATTTGACGAGCGTTGCCCGCCGACCGCGCCATTGCGTGATAAGTTGGCGTCGGGATTTGCGGTGATGAAGGCCCATGACGACAAGTTGACCTTGCGGCTCATTAAAGGCCTACGTTCCATGAACGGCGTCCGCATACTCGGCATTACCGATCCAACCGCAATCGACCGCCGCGTCTCGACAGTTAGCTTCTCGGCGGAAGGCGGAAATCCCGAAGACATCGCCAAGTCAATGGCACTGGCCGGCCTGCAGGTATGGAGCGGCGACAACTATGGCGTGGAGCCCTACCGGCAGCTTGGTCTTTATGAACGAGGCTGCGGCGTGCGCGTTGGTCCCGTTCATTACAACACGGTCGAGGAAATCGATCATGTCGTTGCCCATCTGCGGGACTGGCTGAGGAAGAACTAAATTAGAAGAAGCCCCAGGATCGTTGAGTAGGAACCGTGAGCAAACGAAAACGCCCCGCAGTCTCGCCCGAGCTGCAGAAATACGCCGAGCTGGCGGACGCCATGGCGCGCCTGTTTAGACCGTTTCTTGAGGTCGTGATCCACGACCTCAAGACGGAGACGCTGGCCTACATCGCCAACCCGTTCTCGCTGCGCCACATCGGCGAGCCCTCGCTTCTGCACGAGATCGATTTCTCACCCGACGATCGCCTGATCGGTCCTTATCGGAAAACCGGCGCGGATGGCCGCAGAATTCGTTCCATGAGCGTGACGTTGCGCGATGTCCAAGACAAGCCTATCGGCGTCATGTGCATGAACTTCGATTGCATGGATTTCGACACCATCCGGCGGACCATCGAGCTGCTGGTGCCCCAGCCGAACGGTACTGAGCGCCCGGCCGCCATTTTCAGCGAGGATTGGGACGAGCGCATCAACGAATTCGTCGTCAACTGGTGCAGCGAGCGGGGCACGACGGTGCAGCGGCTGCTGCGGGAGGAGCGGCGCGAACTCGTCTGCGCCCTGGCCCACGATGGCGCCTTCAACGTCAAGCGCGCGCCGACGCATGTCGCCCGCATTCTCGGCTTGAGCCGCGCGACAATCTATAACTATCTCCGGACGGCTAACGGCGAAGCTGGCGAGCACGCCGACACGTAGCGGACTACAACCAGCGGTAACCGCCCGTCGATCAAGTTTTCGCAACCATGCGATGTCCTGGCACGAATGACAAAACCAGCCAAGCTCCGGAAATGATTAAGTTGCAGGAGTTCGTCCAGCGGGCCATGTCGTCACCACACTCGTCGTGGTGCGACCAACCCCCCTGGTCGATTGTCGCGAACGCACAGCAGATCGTCCACGACATGCTCGCGGTGCTGGGAGACGAATTCGAGCGACGAGGGACGGTCGCTATTCATCGGACGGCCACGATTGAGGCCGGAGCCGTAGTCAAGGGACCTGCAATCATCGGCGCCCAATGCCTGATAGCGGCCGGCTCTTATTTGCGTGGCGGCGCGTGGTTGGATGAACTGTGCGTCATCGGACCCGGAACCGAGCTAAAATCGTCCTTCGTGTTCAGCGGCACGCGGCTTGCGCACTTCAACTTCGTCGGTGACACGATCTTGGGTTCCGACGTGAACTTGGAGGCGGGCAGCGTTATTGCAAACTACCGAAATGAGCGCGCAGACAAGCAGATCAGGGTGCGGATCGCGACGGAGCTGCATGCGACGGGTGTCGAAACGTTTGGGGCACTTGTTGGTGACCGCGCCCGGATCGGGGCAAACTCGGTGATCGCACCCGGCGCTCTTATCAGACCGGATGAGGTTGTTCCGCGTCTATCGCTCGTGGACCAGGAAAGTGATTGACTCGACCTCCGCAGAACGTCGCTTTCGGGTCAACGCTGCCTATCTGGGTCAAATGGACATATCCCATTTCACAGCAGAAGACACCCAATGTGAGCAGACACAATGGATTGGGCAGTGGTCTCCGCGGCCTGTGGCATGGACAAGTCTCTGCTCACATAAACTCAGTCCGCCCTACAGGGCGGATGTGGGCAGCCATTGGCCAATCAGTTGCTGATGGTGGATTTCGCGCGCACCTGGAGTGGGTTCGGCACATTTGTTTAGAACGAGGGTCAAATGCAAAATCGCATCGATGATTACACCGTTCGTAGCGTTTCTGGGCAAACCGCTGCGATCTGCGCTTTCCACGCTTGAGTAATGCGCCGCGAACGTACTTTTTTTGGCACGTCGTGTCAGACGGCTGATGTCCGCTTCCACGGGAGAGCTCCAGCGCCCACACCATGGCTAAGGTGCCAACACGCCGCGACTCCAATGACCGCTTTTTCTGCTTCTCGACGCGCGTCTAGCTTGCCCGCTGTGATCATTCGGGGCCCGCAAGGTTTGGGAAACCGCTGCGAAAACCTATGCGAGACAGTGAGCGATTTGGCGAGGTTTGGGAGCGTTAAGTGTCTGATTCTTTAGGGTCACAACTGTCCCCTCGGCTACCCAATGACCTTGCGCTGCCATAGCCGCCGCGGATCTTCTCGGACGACGCCACGCGACAGGTAGCAAGTGCGTGACTTGTCGCATGCTTTCTGAAATCCCTGCGTCCGCACCACATGGCGTGAGCTATCGATACGCAGGCTGCATCGGGCGATTGAAGACTAGCCTCCCCCTGATTCCTCTTCCTTCCGGCCAGGTCCCGAATCTTCCCCGCATTCCCAATTGAGGGGGGAGACAGAGGTCACGATGCTGACCTCATCCGCCCACCGCTAGTGACCAACCGCGTGGGCGCGCCTCGGATGATATGCGGAAGAACAGCAGTCAGGTTTCGCTATCGACGCGATCGACAACGCGGGTACGTCGTTGCAGTGCTGGTTGCGACCTGTCTCGTGATGAGCAGTGCGCGTGTTTGCCAGGTGACGAGGACCGAGTCGTCGTAGCCGAGATTGGTGCGGGCATTCCCATCGTGACCGACGATCTTGGTTGTCCTGTGCCTACCCGCGATCGCGAATTGGATGCAATCGAACGGTACCTCGGAGCAGAAATCGACCAGCTCCTGCGACTGTGCAGATGACATGGTTTGACGATGTTGTTCATGGATGTTGTTCATGCACGTAGAGGTGAGCCCAGGTATGATGGTCGAAGTTCAGCGTTGCACGAGGGACCACGCGCATGAAGAAGCCGACGGCGCGCCGGCAAGAGCCGGAGCTTGCGGCCGCTCCAAATGTGGTTCTGTACCTTCGCGTCTCCACCGGACGCCAGGCCGAGCAGGATCTGTCCATCCCCGACCAGAGGGCCCAGGCCCGCGCTTGGTGTGAAAGCCGCGGCTGGCGGATTGTCGCCGAGTATGTCGAGCCCGGCGCCTCCGCAACGGACGACCGCCGACCGGAGTTTCAGAAGATGGTCGAACGCGCCTGCGATGGCGAGAACGCCTTCGACATCGTCGTGGTGCATTCCTTCTCGCGGTTCTTTCGGGATGCTTTCGGGCTCGAGTTTTACGTCCGCAAGCTTGCGAAGCACGGCGTGCGGCTGCTGTCGATAACCCAGGAGCTGGGGGATGATCCTGCCCAGGTGATGATGCGGCAGGTGATCGCGTTGTTCGACGAGTACCAGTCGAAAGAGAACGCCAAGCACACCCTGCGGTCGATGAAGGAGAACGCGCGGCAAGGCTATTGGAACGGCTCGCAGCCTCCGTATGGCTTCAGGACCGTGGAGGCGGGGCGGCGGGGGCACCGCATCAAGAAGAAGCTCGAAATCGACGCGGTCGAGGCCGAGATCGTGCGCAAAATGTTCAGGCTCTTCCTTGAAGGCGAAGTTGAGCGCGGGCCATTCGGCATCAAGGCCATCGTCGTATGGCTGAATGAGCGGGGCTATCGCACGCGCCGCGGCGGCACCTGGGGCGTAGGGCAGCTGCACCAGATGCTAACCAACCCAGTCTATGCGGGCCGCCTGCGCTTCAATCGTACCGAAGCGCGCTCGCGCAAGGAGAAAAAGGAAACCGACATCATCTATGCTGACGTTCCCGCCATCCTGGACACGGCAATGTTCGAAAAGGTGCAGCGACTGCTCAAGGAGCGGAACCCACGAGTGACAGCGCCCCGCTTTGTCACCGGACCGATCCTGCTTAGTGGCCTTGCCGTATGTGCCACGTGCGACGGCGCGATGTCGCTTCGAACCGGCACCTCGCACCGAGGCAATGTCTACCGCTATTACACATGCTCGTCCTGCTTCAGGAAGGGCAAGACGGCGTGCAACGGCCGGTCGATCCGCATGGACAGGCTGGACGCATTGGTAACGCAGCATCTGTCGGACCGGCTGTTGCAGCCAGAGCGGCTGGCGGAGATGCTGCAATCACTTGCGTCAAGGCGTGCCGAGAAAACGACCGAGGTAGACCGCAGGACCACTGCGTTGGAGAAGGAGGCCCGCGACGCCGAAGATCGGCTCAGGCGTCTTTACATGCTCATCGAGACCGGCTTGGCGGAGCTTGACGGCATTCTCAAAGAACGGATCGAGGCGTTGAAGCTAAATCGTGACCGGGCGTCGGCCGCCCTTGAGCGCACGAAGGAGGGTGCTCGACAGCGGATCGAGATCAGTCCAGCCCTTATCGAGCAGTTCGGCTGCACCATGCGGGAGAAACTTTCCAGCGGCGACAATGCGTTCCGCAAGACCTACATCTCTGCCATCGTCGACCGCGTCGAAGTCGATGACGACCAAGTGCGCATCATTGGGCGAAAAGAGGTTTTGGAACAGGCCGTTAGGGCAATCGTGGCGGCCGGGCCAGGGGTTCGCAGTTTTGTACCGAAGTGGCGACCCCGACAGGATTCGAACCTGTGACCTACGGTTTAGGAAACCGTTGCTCTATCCTGCTGAGCTACGGGGCCGACGTCGCCATCTGGCGCAAGCAGGCCCTAAATACCATTGGGATGGTACGGGCCCTATGAAAAAATATGCGATCTCACGACCCGTCCTCGTATCGTGTGACAAGCGGCCGAACGGTTGCTGGAGAACCGCTTCGGGCGGTCTTGGTCGGGGTGTGCCATGCGGCAAGGGGCCTGGCGTCGCCAGAAGGTAGTAGCGTTCACATGCGCTGCGGGGATGGCCTTGCTGTCGGGCGCGGTGCCAGCCTCTGCCGATTGCGCCCTCGAGGCCGGACCGAATCGAGCGGTGGTTCGCATTCTGGACAGCGAAACCCTGGCTCTCGATGATGGATCCGAGGTGAGGTTGATCGGAGCGCTCGGCCCGCGGGCGCCGGACTCCGCCGGCGACGTCAGCTATTGGCCGCCGGAGCGGGACGCCGTGCAAGCGCTCACGCGGCTGGCCTTGGGGCAATCGGTGGAGCTTCGTTTTGCTGGTCGCCGCATGGATCGCCATGGCCGTCTCCTCGCCCACGTTTTCGTCCTGACCGCCGCGGCACGGACCTGGGTTCAGGGCCACATGCTGTCCCAGGGGCTTGCGCGCGCTTACGCACTTCCAGACAGCAGTGCCTGCCTCGACGAACTGCTTGCCCACGAATCCGTCGCACGCCTCAATCGCACTGGCTTGTGGACCCACGCGGCCTATCAGGTTCTATCCGCCGTTGCCGTTCCCCACCTCCTGCGCTATCGCGGCACCTATCAGGTCGTCGAGGGCCGGGTGACCCAGGTCTCAACGGTCCGCGGACAGGTCTTCCTCAACTTCGGGCGCGACTGGCGCGAGGATTTCACCGCCACGCTGCGGAGCTCGGCCCGCCGCGCCGCCGAAGCCGCCAATATGGATCTCAAGAGCCTCGAAGGCCGGCGCGTGCGTGTGCGCGGCTGGATCGAGCGGCGCTCTGGTCCGGCCATAGAGATCCATCATCCGGGGCAAATCGAGCTCGTTGCCGAGGATGAGCCGCGGCCACGCCGGCGCCCGCTGCTACGGGCCCCCAGGCGCGATGACAGTGACGGCGCATCGGAGCGCCCTCCCACGAAAAAACGCCCGGCGGGAAGTCCGCCGGGCGTCATTGAAATGTAGCAAAGCCAGCGCAGGTCCGCCGCTCAGGCCGCCTTCACTTCCGCTGGCGCGTTCTCGCCGCCTTCGGCCGAAACACGGCGGCCGCGGGCGCTGCGGGAGAGCACCTCGGTGATGCGCTGGACGGCGCCGCGCTCGTCGAGCTTGTCGACCGCCGCGATTTCACGCGCCATCCGATCCAGCGCCGCCTCGTAGAGCTGACGCTCGGAGTAGGACTGCTCAGGCTGCGATTCCGAGCGATAGAGATCACGAACCACCTCGGCGATCGACACCAAGTCGCCCGAATTGATCTTCGCCTCGTACTCCTGCGCCCGCCGGCTCCACATCGTGCGCTTGATCCGCGCGCGGCCCTTCAGCGTCTCCATGGCCTTCTTGACGACATCCTCATCGGAAAGCTTCCGCATGCCCACGCTCTGCAGCTTTCCGGTCGGCACGCGCAACGTCATCTTGTCCTTGTCGAAGGTGATGACGAACAGCTCGAGCGACATGCCAGCGATCTCCTGCTCCTCGATGCCGACGATGCGTCCGACGCCATGAGCGGGATAGACGATGAATTCGTTGGTCTTGAAACCGTGGCGCTGGTTGACCGGCTTCTTGTTGAGCGCCGACGCCTGGGCCTGCAGCCGTGCCGCCTCCGCCGCCTTCTGCGCAATGTCTTTGGGCGTCACGGGCGCGCTGATCTTCTGGGCCGCCGGCTTGGCAACGGCCGCGGGAACCGCTCGTGCAACGACCGGCTTGGCCAGAGTAGCGACGGGCCTCAACACCTTGACGTCGGCCACAGGTTTTGCCGCGACGGGCTTGGCAGCGCCCGCCTTCACCGGAGCAGCCTTCGCCGGCACAGCCTTGGGCGCCGCCGGCTTCTTGAGTGTTACGTTGATTGCCGCAGATTTGGACGCAGGTACGACCTTCGCCGCCATATGTTTGTTGCCCGCTTTGGTTGTTGCTGTCTTGGTCTTGGCCTTGGAGGCGGCCGCCCGCACCACTGCCGGTTTGGACTTGGAAGGCGCGCGCGCCACGAGTTTGGCCGGGACCGCCTTGCCGGCGGCCGCCTTGGCACCTTTCACCTTGGGGGGCAGCTTTTTCTTCTGGGCCATCTGGTTCGTCTCACTCTATGGTCACGCGTTGCCCTGTCCGGTCCCGCCCGCACCCCAGGCCCGCGGGTGAACGCGGACGCGAGGTACCGACGCTGACGGCCAAAAGCCGCCAACACTCACACCGAGACAGCCACGCCCTCTGTTTCAGGCATGCCCGCATCGGCAAAAATCTGAATGGCTTGCTGCCGTTGTGTATCGAGCCAGCCGTTGCCCCCAGAAAGAGCTCGGCTCGAACAAGCAGCCTAGGCACACGCCGGACTCCACCGCCGACGTTCCTCATTTGTTTCAGCGACGCCACGTTGATATATGTAACACATTCTTCACGCAAAAAGAAGGGCCCGAAAGACGAGTTGCCTCGGCCACACGGCGTCTCGATTAACGAATGTTGGACTACGGATCGAGGATTCTTGTTTGTTTATTCGAGAGTTAGCTTCTGCTCAGTCGCCGCTACCCGGCTCGCTTGAAAAGTCGGTTTCGAACTTGCCCTTTATGTCGCGGTAGGCGTCCGCTTCCGGCGGGGCCGGCTTCTTGGACGTGATGTTGGGCCACTTGTCGGCATACTCGCGGTTGAGCTCGAGCCATTTCTCTAGCCCCGGCTCGGTATCCGGCTTGATCGCATCCACGGGGCACTCGGGCTCGCACACACCGCAATCGATGCATTCGTCGGGGTGGATGACGAGCATATTGGCGCCCTCGTAGAAGCAGTCCACGGGACAGACCTCCACGCAATCCGTGAATTTGCATTTGATGCAATTCTCATTGACGACATAAGTCATGCCGCAAGATCCCGGTTCGTCCGCCGCGCCGCACTATGTATGGGGGCGTGCCGGAAGCGGCTGCACGACGGCAGGTTGTCGCAAGGACGCTGACACTGCCGGCTTGAAACCGCACCCGACCTCATTCCGGCCTCACGTGCCGTCATCCGTCAGAAGCCGGCCGATCTGCCGGCGCTCGCGCTTGGTCGGCCGACCCGAGCCTCGCGGGCGAAGCCCCTGCCGCTCGTCTGCAGATGCAACCCCCGGCGGGACGTGGGGCGGACTGATATCATCGTAAAGGGTCTGCGCCTCCTGGGGCGGCCCGCGCCGGGCGCCGGCCCCCACCACCCGCAGCAGCCGCAACCGCGCGTGGATGGTCAGCGTCACGACGTCACCTGCCTTGATCGTGTAGCTCGGTTTGTCAATACGCGAACGGTTGACGCGCACCTTGCCTTCGGCGACGAGGCGAGCCGCCAGCGTCCGGGTCTTCACAACCCGAGCGAACCACAGCCACTTGTCGACGCGCTGGACACCCCCGCCGATCGGATGCGATGGACCGGCGGTCATGAAGAGTTCGGGTCCTGCGCACGCTTCTCGAGCGCCTGTTTCAGCGCACCGAGCGCCGCAAAGGGCGAATCCGGATCGACCTCGCCTTTCTTGGTCGTTGGGGCGGAGCGCGTCTGCAGCGGCGGCCGATCGTCCCGGCGACGCCGATCATCGCCCGGGCGCCCGTCGCGCCGCCGATGGTCGCGATTGCGATCACGATCGCGATCCCGGTGGCGGTCAGCGTTGCGCTCCTGACCCGGCCGGCGCTCCCCCTCGGGACGTTCGGCGCGGTTCTGGGCGCCGCCAGCAGCCTGAGGGGCCGCGGGTTGAGCCGCCTGACCCGCCGCCACGGTCCCATGGACCTGCGGTTGACGGCCTGCGGGCTTGTGATGGCGCCGGCCGGGCCGTGCCTCGCCGTGCTCGCGGGTCGTCTTGCGCCGGCGCGGCCGCCAGATCTCCTCGAATTTCTCCTCGCTCTCGGTGGCCGCGACAACCGCGTCTGCCGCAGGTTGCGCCCCTTCGGCAGGCACCGCGGGGCCGGCCTGCTCCGCCAATGAAGCCGGCGGCGCCTCCGCAGGCATAGAGGCGGGCTCCCCGCCTTCCGCGGCGGCCTCGGCCTCGGCAGCAATCGCCGGCTCGATGGCCTCGCCCTCGACGGTCGGTACGCCGGCAACCTCCTCCGTCTGTACCTCGCCGATACCGCTGGGATCGCCGACGGGAGGCGCGTTCTCCGGCGCAGCCGGCTTCAGCGGTCGCCGCTCGAGACGGAATCCCAGGGCCCTCAGGACGTGGGCGAGTTCTTCGGGCGAGCACCCCAGTGTCGACATCATTTCCGGGATCGCCTTGAAACCGCCGTCCCCCGTCGCGCCCTTCGGCTGCGGCGTGGGGTTGGCCGCGTTCTTGCGCCAGGCAAGCAGCGGGCGGATGGAGTCCGCCAGACGCTCAAGAATGTCGATACGCACGGCCCTCGGCCCACAGCGGTGGAATCCGTTGGCGCGATAGAACGCGTCGGGTAGCGCCTGGTCGGCGCTGACGGATGTCAGTCCCGGCCGCGGCGGATCGGGCAACGCGTCGAGCGACAAGCCATGTTTGGGAGCGTTCGTAAGCGCCCACAGCGTCAACGCAAGCTCGGCCGCCGCCGGCTTGAGCAGCAGAGGAAAGAAAATATTAAACGCGCCGAATCGCACCCCGTATTTGCGCAACTGCGCCCGCCCCGTCTGGTCGAGCGACTTGATCTCCTCGGCGACATCCTCGCGTCTAAGCGCTCCCAGGTTTTCGGCGAGGCGGAAGGCGATGCCGCGCGCGAGGCCGGTCACCTCCTCGGCCTTGGAGAGCTCCACCAGAGGCTTCAGGCGTTCCTGCACCAGCTCCGCAATCCACGTGTTGAGACGCTCCTGGACCCGCTCGCGATCGGAGGCCTGAAGGTTCTCATCAGCCAGGAGAAGGACCTGGGGCCTGAGGGGATCCTCGCCCGGTTCGATTCGGGCGATTTCCTCGTCGCGCCACAGAACACGCCCGCGCCGGTTGAGCTTGAGCGCGTCGCCTTTGGCCGACGCCACGCGCCTGGCGCGCATGACGAATTCCTTTGCCAGCACCTGCGCGGCGGCGTTGCGCGTGGCCTTGCCGTGAATGCCCTCGCCCTGCTCGGTCGGCTGAAAGCGAAATCCGATGAGCCGGCCCACGAAGTGGTTCTCGACCTGTACGGAGCCGTCCTCTCCGATTTCCGCCTGAAGCTCGTCCTTGTCGCGCATGCCCTTCATCAGCGCGCTGGTGCGCTGATCGACGAAGCGTTGCGTCAGCCGCTCGTGCAGTGCGTCCGACAGGCTGTCCTCGATGGCGCGCGTTCGGCCCTGCCAGTGCTCGTGATCCTTGAGCCAGTTCGTCCGGTTCGACACGAACGTCCAGGTGCGAACGTGGGCGATGCGGTTGGCCAGCGTGTCGATATCGCCATCGGTCCGGTCGGCGAATGCGACCTGTTTCTCGAACCAGTCCTCCGGGATGCGCTCCTCGCCGGTCAGCAGGAACTTGTAGAGTGTGGCGATCAGCTCGGCATGGGCCTGCGTCGAGATCTTGCGGTAATCGGGGACCTGGCAGACGTCCCACAGCATGGCGACCGCTGCCGGCGACTTCGCGAGCGCCAGCACGTCCCGATCGTGGCTGACCGTCTCGAGCGCGAGGACATCGTCGGCCATGCGCGCCCGCGTCAGCCGCCCCTCGCGCGGCATCTCCCGCAGGCTGTCGCGCAGGGCATCGAGCGACGAGGTATCCAGCGCGCGATTGCGCCATTGCAGCACTTTCACGCTGTCGAACGTATGCGTCTCGATGCGATCGATGATATCCGGGTCGAACGGCTCGACATCCCCGGTGACGCCGAACGTCCCGTCGTTCATGTGGCGCCCGGCGCGGCCGGCGATCTGAGCAAGCTCGGCGGGGGTCAGATTGCGATGATTGTGGCCGTCGAACTTGCGCGTCGCCGCGAACGCCACGTGACCGACGTCGAGATTGAGGCCCATCCCGATGGCGTCGGTTGCCACCAGGAAATCGACGTCGCCGGATTGATAGAGCGCAACCTGGGCATTGCGTGTGCGCGGCGACAGGGCGCCGAGCACCACCGCCGCGCCGCCGCGCTGTCGCCGGATCAGCTCGGCGATGGCGTAGACTTCACTGGCCGAGAACGCGACGATCGCCGACCGTGCCGGCAGCCGCGTAATCTTCTTCTGGCCCGCATAGGTCAGCTTGGAAAGGCGCGGACGCGAGATGAAGTTCGCCCCGGGAATGAGGTCGCTGATCGCATCCCGCATCGTGCCTGCACCGAGCAACAATGTCTCGAGCTTGCCGCGAGCGTGGAGCAGCCGGTCCGTGAACACGTGTCCGCGCTCGAGATCGGCAGCGAGCTGAATCTCGTCAATGGCAAGAAAGTCCACGTCGATTTCGCGCGGCATGGCCTCGACGGTGGACACCCAGAAGCGGGGGTTTTCCGGCTTGATCTTCTCCTCGCCGGTCACCAGGGCAACTTTGTCGGCTCCGATGCGGGCAGAGATCTTGTCGTACACCTCACGCGCGAGCAGCCGTAGCGGCAAGCCGATCATGCCGGTGTCGTGCCCGATCATCCGCTCGATGGCGAGGTGCGTCTTGCCTGTATTGGTTGGCCCGAGGACCGCAGTCACATTGCGGATCCGCGCGGCGAGGTCGATGCCCATGATTGTCCGGTCTCCGGGAAGAGCTGGCCCCGCTGGCATCGCAGAGCCGGCGCCTCAGATCAAGCGGATCGTATGGAACGCCCGCGGCGACCGTGGGGCGAAAATCTCAAAAACGCACCCGTTTCAAGTGCAGAGCGGGTCTGCACAAACGGCGCGGAGCGCTCTTATGAGCTAGTGTGCAAGAGCAATGCGACGCTGATCCGACATCGTGATCTCGACCCGCTGCGACTGCAGTACCGCCGATCCGGCGATCGTCGGGACGGTGATCTGATAGGGAATCAACAAGTTGGCGCTGGGAATGGGCCGCAACGCAACCTCGATCCCGCTATTGTCCGCCATTTGGCGGGTTTCTTCGCCTTTCCGATAGCCGGCAATTGGCACGTACTTGACCTGGCAAATGTAGGCGATACCCGGCTGCCCGCTGGGCGTTGCCTCTTCAATGGGCTGCTGGCCGCGCAGAGAAAGCAGCAAGTCGAACCGTTGCTTGCCGTCGAAGATCGAGATCTTGCGTCCGCAGGGATTGACGGGCGCTCCCCGCGTCAGGGCCATCACGGCACTCAGCGGATCGAGAACATCCTTGAGATGCTGGTCACGCACCGGAACGATGTCCGGCTGCGGGGCGTCGGGCGGCACCGAAGAAATGTTGGCGACGCCGCCCCCGTTAAAAGCCATCTTCACCGAGCCCGCCTTGGTGTTGCTCGAGAAATCGAACGTGTAGGCGATCGGTTTGGGCGCCTCGCCAGCCACAGTCCCCGAGCTGCGGGTCGCACCTCGCCATGTGAAGACGCCGAGCAGGGCGGAAAGCTCCGCATCACCGGCCAGCACATAGCCGCTCGGCCCCATGGTGGAGGTGAACTGGAAAGTGCCGATTTCGAAGCCGTTGAACGTGATGCGATAGGCGGCCGTCACTTGGACCGGCCATTCTGCGGCATTGGCTGGCGTGCCAGCCAGAGCAAACAAGGCGGCCAGTATCGCTGCGGCCGACGCCCGGAAACACGCTGCCCTGCTACTCATTCCGCAGATGCTCCCCATACGCAACTGACGTCGTCTGACGGTGCTTTTGGTTTACGTCGAATGTGTGTCGCAGCGACTGTGGCAGCCAGAGGTTAACAAACGGATGCCGCGCGCTCCAGAAAGAAACCGAGGTTCGCGACTTGACGCTTTGAAGCTTAACTCAGTATAGAAGCGCGACCCCTGGCCGGCTGATGCCCGCCGGCGCGTTTCTTGTTTTACGAGAAGCGATCGGATTTTCGAGCGCTCGCCGCTGCCGCGGGTGCCGCGAGGAGTGTTGAGAAAATGACCAGACGTTGCGAATTGACGGGCACTTTGCCCCTCTCCGGCCAGTTGCGCAGCCACGCCGAGAACAAGACGAAGCGCAAGTTTCGCCCCAACCTGTGCCGGGTGACGCTGATCAGCGACGCCCTGAAGCGCAAGGTCCGCCTCAAGGTCACAGCCCATGCTCTGAAGACAGTGGAGCATCGTGGTGGCCTCGACGCTTTCCTGCTGAAGGCCGGCACCGACGAGTTGTCCGATCGCTGCCGCAAGCTCAAGCGCGACATCGAGAAGGCGCGTGCAGAAGCCGCCGCCGCCTGACCGACCGGCGTCGTTGGGCTGGGATGACGCGCAATCCAGGCCTTACTCCGTCAGCTCGAACTGCAGCAGGATCGTGCGCTGCAGGAAATGATTGAAGTTGTCGTCGGAGATAACTGTGAGCACCGTCTCGCCGCGGGAGCCGCGGTGCACGGCGATTCCTTCCATGTTGTCGATCTCGTAGCTCATATTCGCCTCGAGGAGCATCTCCCCGTCGAGCACGGCGTTCGGTGCGATGGTGTCAGGCCGCACCAATCGAATTTGCATCCTGACGCCCTCGAGCCAGCGGAAGCGGCGTTGCAGCACGATGAGACCGCCGTCGGGTAGGCCGACCACGTCCGTGACATCGAAACCGCCGCTGTCGGTCAGGAACAGCTTGCGCGCCTCGTCATTGACCCACAGCCAGCCGATGTGATGCCCTCGGGCGTCGCGGGCGCTTTCGGCAAAGGCGATCGGCGAGCCCTTGTAGGGTCCGCTGCGCACAATGCCCACCGCCTCGATACCGCGGTTTGGCGCCAGCCGCCTGACCTCGCTCGGCAACTTGAGATAATCGGTGGGTGGCGCGATCCCCGCCTCCGAAATCTTGTAGCGGCCGATGCGGTGGTTCTGCTCGAATCCGATCAGCAGCGTGCCGTTGCTCAGTGTGCCCTCGACCAGCGTAACGCTTTCCGCGTCGCGATCCCGCATGCGCTTCAGTTTTTCGGTGGCTTTGGCAGGCAGCGGCCCGATTCGGACCGACCGCAAACCCTTGGGCTTCGAGCCCTCGTAGACGAGCTCTCCCATCATCCACGTGCCGGCATCCGACACCGAGATCAGCCGTCTGCCGTTGGGCTCGATGGCAAGCCCGGAGTACCCGCCGAAGTTGGGAGATTTGGAGGTCAGTTCGAGGCCGCCGCGCCACTCCAGCTTGCCGAACCGTTTGCGCTCGGGGTGACCGCGCTCGAAGTTGGCGATCGGCCGCGCTTCGACCTCGATGGCCTCGACCTCGACATCCAACGTGTCGGGCTTGAGCTGAGCCGCTGCGGGCCCCGAACCCACGCTGACCACGACGAAAGCGGCCAGAACCAGTGGGAAAAGCCGAGATGAGGTCATGGATGAGCCGACCACGGCACGATATCTGTAGCGGCCGCTCAGTGCAGGCTCCGCCGCTTGGCGGGCGAAGCTCGCACGGCGCGTGCCGGGGCTTTCTCCTCGAACAGCTCCACCAGCTTGTCCGTCATGGCGCCGGCCAGCTCACTGGGATCGGTGATCGTGACCGCCCGGCGGTAGTACCGCGTCACGTCGTGTCCAATTCCGATGGCGATGAGCTCGATCGGAGAGCGCGTCTCGATCTCCTCGATGACTTGCCGCAAATGCAACTCCAGATAGGAGCCCGAATTGACCGACAGCGTTGAATCGTCGACCGGCGCACCATCCGAGATCATCATCAGAATGCGGCGTTGCTCGGGCCGCCCGAGCAGCCGGTTGTGCGCCCACGCCAGCGCCTCTCCGTCGATGTTCTCCTTCAGCAATCCTTCGCGCATCATCAGCGCGAGGTTGCGTTTGGCCCGCCGCCAGGGCGCATCTGCCTTCTTGTAGATGATGTGGCGGAGATCATTGAGACGGCCGGGGTTGGCCGGCTTGCCGGCGGCAAGCCATCCTTCCCGCGCCTGGCCACCTTTCCACGCGCGGGTGGTGAAACCCAGGATCTCGACCTTGACGCCGCAGCGCTCCAGTGTACGGGCGAGGATGTCCGCGCAACAGGCCGCCACCATGATCGGCCGGCCGCGCATGCTCCCCGAGTTGTCGAGCAGGAGCGTCACGACAGTGTCGCGGAAATCGGTGTCCCGCTCGTGCTTGAACGACAATGGATGCATGGGATCGGTGATGATGCGGGTCAGGCGCGCGGCGTCGAGTGCGCCCTCCTCCAGATCAAAGTCCCAGGCGCGGTTCTGCTGCGCCAGAAGCCTCCTTTGGAGGCGATTGGCTAGCCGCGCCACCACGCCCGAAAGCGCGCGCAATTCCTTGTCCAGGAAGGTGCGAAGTCGCTCGAGCTCGTCCGGTGTCGACAAGTCCTCGGCGGCGATCTCCTCGTCATGGGCCGCACTGAACACGTGATAGCCGAAGGCGCTTGGATTATCGAGGACTGAGGCATTGGGCCGCCACGGCTCCCGTGTCTCGGCGGCTTCCTCGCCGTCGCTGTCCACATCGAACTGATCCGTGTCGCTCGCCTCCGACTCCTGACCTTCCCCGTCCTCCCCCTCGGCCGTCTGCTCCTGGTCGGTCTGGTCGTCGCCCTCGCCGCCTTCGTCGTCGGCCTCCGACTGCTGATCACCGCTGTCCGAATTCTCGTCGTTCTCGGAGTCGGATTCTTCCTGCTCGCCTTCGCCGAGCTCCTCCGCCAAATCAAGCTGACGCAGCATGTCGCGCATCAGCCGGCCGAAGCTCTCCTGATCTTCGGCGAGCCCTTCCATCCGGTCGAGGGTCTTGCCGGCCCGCTCCTCGATCCACGGGCGCCAGACCTCGACCAGCGCCTTGGCCGCCTTGGGCGTATCGAGTCCGGTCAACCGCTCGCGCACCATCAGTGCGAGCGCATCCTCGAGCGGCGCCTCGGCCTTCTCCGTGACATCCGCGAAACGACCATGGCCGTAGGTGTCCTCGATCTTGGCCGTGAGATTGTTGGACATGCCCGGCATGCGGTTGGCGCCGATTGCCTCGATGCGTGCCCGCTCGACGGCTTCGAACACCGCCCGAGCCGGGCCTGCCTCCGGTGCCAGCCGGCGATGCACCCTCTTGTCGTGAGTCGCGGCCGTCAGCGCCAGACTGTCGGCCCATCCCCGCATCACCGCGATCTCGCGAACCGACGGTACGCGCGACGGTTCGGGTAGAACGATCGACTTGCCGTCGATCTCCGGCCGTCCGGCCGAATAGGCCACCTGGATCTCGTCGTCACCTGCGATGGCGCGCACCGCGAGCCCGAGGGCCCGCTTCAACGGTTCGGCTGGCGGTTCCTTTTTCTTGGGTGGCGACATCGAGTAGTTTCGTGTGTCTTTGGGAGCTGGGCCCCGCGCAACCTCGCGGTCGCGGCCGGGGCCGTCTCGTCCTCAGCTCAAGGCAACGTTGGCCGCGCTCTCCGGCAGTTCCTCTCCGAAACAGCGCTGATAGAACTCCGCCACTAGCGGCCGTTCGAGCTCGTCACACTTGTTCAGGAAGGTCACGCGGAACGCGAAGCCGAGGTCGCCGAGGATTTCGCTGTTCTCGGCCCACGTGATCACGGTGCGGGGGCTCATCACCGTCGACAGGTCGCCATTGACGAACGCATTACGCGTGAGGTCGGCGACGCGCACCATGTTCGACACGATCTTGCGCTTGGCGTCGTTCTTGCCGAACGCCTTGACCTTTGACAGCACGATCTTGGCTTCGTCGTCATGCGGCAGATAGTTGAGCGTGCACACGATCGACCAGCGGTCCATCTGGCCCTGGTTGATCTGCTGCGTGCCGTGATAGAGGCCCGACGTGTCGCCCAGCCCGATCGTATTGGTGGTCGAGAAGAGGCGGAATGCCGGATGCGGGCGGATCACCTTTGACTGGTCGAGCAGCGTCAGCTTGCCCGAGACTTCGAGCACGCGCTGGATGACGAACATCACGTCGGGGCGGCCGGCATCGTACTCGTCGAAGCACAGCGCCGTGTTGGTCTGCAGCGCATAGGGCAGGATGCCCTCGCGGAACTCGGTGACCTGCTTACCATCCTTCAGCACGATGGCGTCCTTGCCGACGAGATCGATGCGGCTGACATGGCTGTCGAGGTTCACGCGGATGCACGGCCAGTTCAGCCGCGCGGCAACCTGCTCGATATGCGTCGATTTGCCCGTGCCGTGGTAGCCTTGCACCATCACCCGGCGGTTGTGCTTGAAGCCGGCCAGGATCGCCAACGTCACCTCTCGGCTGAAGAGGTAGTCGGGATCGATGTCGGGGACATGCTCGTCCGCCTTCGAATAGGCCGGCACCTCGAGGTCAGTGTCGATGCCGAAGACTTGCCGCACCGAAACCTTCATGTCCGGTTGACCGGCCGTTCCTATAGAGCTTTGCGCGCGCATACGATTCTCGAGTCCAGAAAGATCTTCTATCGATCGGAAAAGGTCCTCGGCGCGCCGCGGCACCGACGATCTCGGCGGCTTGGCAGAAGCGCTGTCAGCTTACACGAGCCCTGCCTGCTTAAGATAATTATAGGCTTGAATGATCTCGCGCAACGTGTCCTCGCTGCCGCGGTGCCCCCCGTTCAGGTCAGGGTGGTGGCGTTTAACCAGCTCTTTAAAGCGGGTTTTGATGGCCACCTTGTCGGCAGAGTCTTCAAGCCCAAGCGTTCGCATGGCCTTACGCTCGAGCGGCTTGAGCTGACGCCGCGGCGTCCAGCCCTCCTTGCGGGTCTGCTTTGCGCGCCAAGCATGGAAGCTCTGCGCTCCGGCAGTCCGGCTCGTGGCAAACCGGCGAAGATCGGCTTCCGTCACGCCGTGACGCGTCCCGTGCTGCCAGGCGTTAGCCCCCACTTTCCACGTTGGTCGATGCCCGTAGGTGGCGCTCTTCTGGAAGTTCACCACCTCGGCGTCGCTCATGCCGTCGAAGTAGTTGTAGGACGCGTTGTATTGGCGCACGTGGTCGACGCAGAACAGGTAGAACGCGCCGCCCAGATCTCGATTTCTGGGTGCGCGATAGCGGCCGGGCTGGGGGCAGCCCGCCCACTCGCAGCACGGTTCATTATTCCGCTTCTCCGGTTCCGCTTCGGACCGGTGAATTCGGATCATATCGAAGTATTTCGAGTCGAGCTTCATCGTTCCGGGAGTATGATCATGGACGCGAGTCCGCACAAGCGATCGTGCGCTCGAGCGGGAACAAGTGATGCCGGCGCCACGGCTGACGTCGCGCCTGCAAGGTCATGCCGGGGGCGAAAGGACACAGGATGTCGATGGAGGCCGAGATCCGCAAGCGGTTGACAGCAGCGCTTGCCCCGTCCCGCCTCGACATCGTCAACGAAAGCGAGTTACACGCCGGACACCGCAATTCACCGGAGACCGGCGAGAGCCACTTCCGCCTGCTCATCGTGTCCGAGAAATTTGCGGGCAAATCACGGGTCGAGCGCCATCGGCTGGTCAATGGCGAGCTGGCGCCGCTTATGAAAATGGGGTTGCACGCTCTCGCGATCAAGACGCTCGCGCCCGGCGAGGAAGTCACGTCTTAGCAGTCTCGCCTTCGGCTGCCGCCGCACCGAGAGCGGAGCGCATCACCCGGTTCAAACGTGTGGCGAAGGCGGCCGGGTCTGCCGGCGCCTCGCCGTCGAGGATGCGGGCTTGATCATACAAAAGGAGCGCAATGTCGGCCCGTTCGATCTCGCTCGCCGCGTCGAGCCGTTGTGCGATGGCCGTAATCAGCTCGTGGCCCGTATTGATCTCGAGCACGGGTTTGGCCCCGAAGCCTTCCTTCTGCCGTGCCAGAATGCGCTCCAGACCACGATCGGGACCAGACCGATCGGCCACCAGGCACACCGGACTCTCGACCAGCCGGCGGGAGATACGGACGTCGCCGACCCGCGCCCCTAGCTCGGTCTTGAGCGCCGCCAGCAGTGGCGCGTGCTCCGCGCCGTCAGCGGTCTCCTGCGGCTGCGTGTCGAGCCGCGGTATTAGCGAGAGATCGACGTCGCCTTGACTGAGGGAGCGAAACGGCTTGCCCTCGAAGCCGAGCCCAAGGGATGCCCAAAAGTGATCCACCGGGTCTGTGAGCAGAATGACTTCGATACCGTGGGCGCGCGCCGCCTCGATCTGCGGACTAGCTCGGAGACGCTCGAGGCTGTCGCCGGCCAGATAGTAGATCTCGGTTTGGTTCGGGCGCAGGCCGGCAACATAATCTGCGAACGACCGCCATCCCTCTCCGGCGGTCGAGCGAAAGCGAGCGAGCCGCAACAACGGCTCTCGCCGCTCGGGGTCCTCATAAAGGCCTTCCTTGAGCACCGCTCCGAACGTCTCGAAGACCTTGTCGTAGGCCGCGCCGTCGCGCTTGGCGAAGGCCTCGAGCTCGGAGGTCACCCGGGCAGTCAGCGCCTTGCGGATCTGGAGGACCTGCGGGTTCTTCTGCAGCATCTCGCGTGAGATGTTGAGAGGCACGTCCTCACTGTCGACCACGCCGCGCACGAACCTCAGGTACGACGGCAGCAGCTCGGCGTCATCGGTGATGAAGACTCGGCGCACGTACAACTTCACGCGGCCTTTGCGATCTGGATCGAAGAGATCGAACGGCGCACGCTCCGGCACGAACAGGAGCACGGCATAGCTTTGCCGGCCTTCGACCTTGTAGTGCAGCGTCAGGGCCGGCGCGTCGATGCTGGCGCTCAGTGTGCGATAGGATTGCGTGTACGCGTCGGTTGTGATCTCCGACTTGGGGCGCTGCCAGATCGCGCTTGCGGTGTTGATCTGGCGAGCGCCGTCGGCTTCCGCGATTTCGACCGGGAACAGGATGTGATCGGAGTAGGTCCGTACGATCCGCTCGATCTCCGCGGCCTCCAGGAACTCCGTGGCGTCGGGTTTGAGGTGGAGGCGGATCGCGGTGCCTCGCTCGATCCGTGCTGCAGCGTCTGGCGGAACAGGATCGATCGTGAAGCCGTCGGCGCCGTTCGACGCCCACATCCAGGCATCCTCGGAGCCGGCCTTCCGGCTTTCGACCTCGATCCGGTCGGCGACCATGAAGGCCGAATAGAAGCCGACTCCAAATTGACCGATCAGCCCGTCGCCGGCTGTGGCATCCGCGGTGCTCTTGAGACCGTCGAGAAAGGCCCGCGTTCCCGAGCGAGCAATCGTGCCGAGATTGCTCGCCAGATCCTCCCGATCCATGCCGATACCGTTGTCGGCGACGACGAGCTGGTTGCGCTCCTTGTCGGCTGAGATCGTGATGGTTAGCCGCTCGTCGGCGCCCAGCAGTTTCGGGCTCGCGATGGCCGCATATCTCAGCTTGTCGCAGGCGTCCGACGCATTCGAGATCAGCTCTCGTAGGAATATCTCGCGGTCCGTATAGACCGCGTGAACCATCAGATGCAGGAGCCGTCCGACTTCCGCCTGAAAGGCGTGTGCGGAGTGTCCTGGCGATGCTTCGTCGCTCATGCCGCCTCGTGTGTGGCCACGTGTCGAAGCCTGTCGCGGTTGTCTCTAGACCAGCCACGCGCCAGCCTGCAAGCGGCGCATCAGGCGCCTCACTGCTCCGGCGCGCGGCAATCCGCGTGACGCAACGCACGTTGGAACTTCAGCGGGTTGGAGAAGTCGGCTCGGTCCACGGAGAGAAAGCTCGGGGGGACTTTGGGGGGCTGAGATCCGAGCGATTGCTTGGGCCGAGCCGACGCTCACAAAGTGGCCCATCAATGGGGCGGCGTCGCGGACGGACTGTGGCGTTTCCGTGAAGAGTATTTCTGTATATTGCACACCTCGGTGTTCGGCGTCCGTTCCGCCCTTGAATTCGAGCGCAACTCACGCGAGTATGATAGGTAAATGACGAGGAGGCGCCGTTGAGCGATTCCGAACCCATACACTTTCGCCCGTGCAATGCGGGCGCGTTTACCTCAGTTGCCTCTCCCGATCTCGCAAGCCGCCAAAACACCGCTACCGCGGCGTTCGACCGGCGTGAACTCAATCAAATACTGGCCGTCTACGGCCGCAAGGTCGCCGCCGGAGAATGGCGTGACTACGCCATCGACATGGGGCGTGACACGGCCGTTTTCTCGGTCTTTCGCCGGTCGAGCGAGTATCCGATCTATCGCATCGAGAAAACACCGCTGCTTGCCCGCAAGCAGGGCGCCTATAGCGTCGTGGCGGCGACGGGGCTCATACTCAAGCGGGGCCACGATCTGAGGCGCGTTCTCGCGGTTCTCGAAAAGGCCGTGCGGCTAGTCGACCAGTATTCGGTTTAGCCGACTGGCGCCGACGTATCGCCGGGTCCGAGAGGGCGCTCCATGAGGACGACGTCGAGCCAGCGCCCGTGCTTATGCCCGACCGAATGGAGGGTGCCGCAGAGCTTGAATCCGGCGCGGCGGTGCAATCCGATCGAGCCTGCCTGCGCCGAGTCGCCGATGACCGCCAACATCAGCCGAAATCCCTTGTCTGTGCAGACCTTGATGAGGTTGTCCAACAGCGCCGTGCCGATGCCCTGCCCGTGAGCATCCGGCGCCACGTAGATTGAATCCTCGACCGTGAAGCGATAGGCCGGGCGCGTCCGGTACGCGTTGGCATAGGCGTAGCCCACCACCGCTCTGGCCGCTTCAGCGACGAGATAAGGGTATCCCGCGCCGACAATCGACTGATAACGCCTGAGCATCTCGGCCTCGTCCGGAGGCTCGACCTCGAAACTCGCCGTGCCATTGAGCACGGCCGGGCGGTAGATTGCGGTGATCGCGGTAATGTCGGCCGCGCTCGCGGGCCGTATGGACAGTTCGGGCATGGTGCGGAAGCGCTCCCACGTTGGCCGCGGGATTCGGATGTATCGGAACTTGTCACCCAAAGCAAAGGGCCCCGCTCGTCACGGGGCCCTCCGATTTCCGTCTCGCCAGTTCTCGCGTTACTCGCGGTTGCCGAACAGGCTGAGCAACGAGGTGAACATGTTGATGAAGTCGAGGTACAGGTTGAGCGCACCCATGATAGCCATCTTCGCCGCCAGTTGCGCATTGCCGACCACGGAGTAGTAGTTGTCCTTGATCTGCTGCGTGTCGTAGGCGGTGAGGCCCGCGAACACCAGCACGCCGATCACCGAGATCGCGAAGCGCAGCGCATCAGATTGCAGGAAGATGTTGACCAGCGCGGCGATGACGATGCCGATCACGCCCATGAACAGGAACGTGCCCCAGCCGGACAGATCCTTCTTGGTCGTGTAGCCGTAGACGCTCAGCGACGCGAACATGATCGCAGTGATGAAGAACACCTGCGTGATCGACTGCCCGGTGAAGACCAGGAAGATCGACGACAGCGAGACGCCCATCACGGCCGCGAATAGCCAGAACGCCACCTGAGCCGCCCCGAGGCTCATGCTGTAGACCCGGAACGACAGGAAGAAGACAAAGGCGAGGGGCGCCAGCATCACCACCCACTTGAGCGGGGTCGTGAACAGCGCCGCACCGAGCGGGGTGAGGAACATGCCGCGCCGCAGCGCCAGCGTTGCGCCGTTGGCCGTTTGCGCTGCGAGCGCCGGATCCTGCGTCACCGCCTGCGTGAAGACGAAATAGGCAACAAGGCCGGTCAGCGCGATGCCGGCGGCCATGTAGTTGTAGACTGTCAACATGTACGAGCGCAGACCCTCGTCTACCGCCGTACCGGCGCGCGGAACCGAAGTCGATTGCGCGTACCGATTGTCGAACTGAGCCATCGTGCGAGCTTCCCTTTAAACCTCTGTCCCCGGACCTATCCGAAGCATCCCTACAGAATGTGCTCGCGCGCTGCGCCGCTTTCAAGGCAAGCACGAAGCACCCTCCGCGCGTAAAGTAGGGAGAGCTGTGGCAGATAGCAAGGGTTAACGGGCGAAAAACCGCGCCCGCTGGGCGTTTTCGCGGATCATTCAGACCTCAGATGAGGAACCGCGGGCGCGCGCAGAACCTGCCACGTCCCGAGCCCCCCGAACACCACCACCAGAGTTGTCGCGAGGGCCAGCGCCTGGACGACCGCCGGCAAAGAAAAGGTGAAATCGACCTCCATAACCTGCGTTAATGCGATCCAAGCGGCCAGCGACCCCAGCACGACCGCAAACAGCGTCGTCACGGCAGCCAGGATCATGTACTCCGCGATGTGCGACGTGAGGATCCGCCGGCGGGTGGCACCCAGCGTCTTGAGGATGACCGCTTGTTTGATGCGCCGGCGCTGGGCGGTGGCGAGTGCTCCCGCCAGCACCAGCGCGCCGGCCATCAGCGTGACGCTGCCGGCGACCCGGACTGCCGTCATGACGCGCGCAAAAACAGCGTTGAATTGATTGATCGCGTCCTTGACGCGGATGACCGTCGCCGACGGGAGCGCTTGCCCGACGGCGCGCGCCACCCGCGCTTCCTCCCCCATCGGGACATCCTGCGGCAGCGTAATGGTCGCGAGCAGATTGTGCGGTGCGGCGCGCAAGGTGTTCGGCGAGAAGACCATCACGAAATTGATGGCAAGCGACTCCCACTTCACCTCGCGCAGGTTGGTGATCCGCGCCGTTACATTGCGGCCCAAAATGTTGACAGTGACGGTGTCCCCGAGCTTGAGACCGAGCCGCTGCGCCAGCTCCACTTCGAAGGAGACCAGTGGCTCGCCGGAATGGTCGGGGCTCCACCAGGTCCCGGCGACCACCTTAGAGCCGTCTGGCACCATCTCGGCATAGCTCAATCCGCGGTCGCCGTTGAGAACCCATTGGGCTTCCGGTGCCGCCTTGATCTCCTCGACCGGCGTTCCCTTGAGCTTGATCAGGCGCCCCCGCAGCATCGGCGCCTCCTCGATCCGGGCCTGCGGCACCTCCCGGCGGACCACCTGCTCGAATGTCGCGACGTCGCTCTTGGAGATGTCGAGCACGAAGTAGTTGGGGCTCTCTTTGGGCAGCCGTCCCGTCAGCTCCGCGATGAGCGAGGCGTCCGCCAGCGCTACCGCGACGAGCAGCGACAGCCCGGCACCCAGCGACAGGACGACCGAGCGCGTCAGTCCGCCGGGCGCGCCGAGATTGCCGATCGCCAGGGCCAGCTCCGGTATCCGTGATCGAGGCGTGCGTGCCGCCGCCCAGGTGACCGCCGTTCCAAGCGCCAGGAAGACCGCAAACACCACGATCAGGCCGAGACAGAAATAGATCGCGATCCGCCGCGCGTCCGACGTCAGAATGGCGAATGCAGCCAAAGCCGCGATCGCCAAAACCGTCGCTGCCATGATCGTCGGGCGCGGGCGCGCGCTCTCCGGCGCGACTTCGTCGCGAAACAGGACTCCGGCACGGATCATCTCTGCCCGTCCCAAGGGCCATAGCGTGAACACCAGCGCCACCAGGAAGCCGTAGGCAGCCGCCGAGGCAATGCTGGCCGCATTGATGCTGATTTCAGCTCGGATCGGCAACGCGTCGCCGAACAGATCATTGAGGATGAGTGGCACCAGATACCCGAGCGCCAGACCCACCGCGACGCCGATTCCGGCGATCAGCATCACCTGGGTGAGAAAGATGGCGAAGATCGTCCGGCTCGTTGCTCCCACGCTCTTGAAGATGGCGATCACCCTGCGTCGCCGGTCGATGAATGTCGCGACAGCATTGGCGACACCAACTCCGCCGACCAGCAGCGCGGTGAGGCCGATCAACGTCAGAAACTGGCGCAGTCGGTCGAGCGTGCGGGTCACCTGGGGGGAGGGGTCGCGGCGATCCGCGATGATGAAGCCCGACTCTGGCAGTGCGGCCTTGACCGCGTCGCGGAAACGGATGAGGCCTTTGGCTTGCGCGCCCGCATCGTCCGCGATCTTCACTGCATAGCGCCAGCGCACGAGGCTGCCAGGTTGGACGAGGCCCGTCTTCTCCAGGGTCGCCAGAGAAACGAAGATGCGCGGCCCGTACGTCAGCCGGTCGGAAATGGTATCGGGCTCCTGTGCGATCACGGCCGTGATCGGCACCTCGATCGTGCCGAGCGACAGCTTGTCGCCGATCTTGAGGTTGAGCCGCTCGAGCAGGATCGGATCGATGGCCGCGCCGCCATCCTGGCGTACAGCGCCGTCCAGCGTTGCGCCACCCTGCAGAATCACCTGGCCGGCGAGCGGATAGGACGCGTCAACACCCTTGAGCTCGGCGAGCGCTTGGTCCGCCCCGCCGATGGTCCGCGCCATCGCCCGCATTGTTGCCGTCTCGCTGACCTTCCCCTGTTGGGCGAGCCAGGCCCGTTCCTCCGGCGTCGCGCGCTGGTGCGTGCGGGCCAGCGTGACGTCGCCGCCGAGGATGGTCTCGCCTTGCCGCTCGAAGCTGGAGCGCAGCGCATCCGAAAGCGCACCAACGCCAGTGATCACCATGACGCCTAGGGCGACGCAAGCGACGAAGATGTAAAAGCCTCTCAACCCCGAGCGCAGCTCGCGCAGCGCCATCCGCACCACCTGCGGCAGCCGAACCGCGGCTTGCGGAACTTCGATCGCAAACGTATCCGTGGTGCTCATGCGGGCGCCAGCTCTGCGCCGCTCGCGATGCGCCCGTCTGCCATCTGCACGGTCCGGCTGCACAGGGTGGCCAGGGCCGCGTCATGCGTGACGAGTATGAGCGTTGCCTTGCGGCGCTGTTGCAGCCCAAACAGCAGCTCAACGATCTGATGTCCCGTCTTGCCGTCGAGATTGCCGGTCGGCTCGTCGGCGAGGAGCAGTTGCGGCCTTGGGGCCAGCGCCCGCGCGATCGCGACGCGCTGCTGCTCGCCGCCGGAAAGCTGCGCAGGAAAGTGAGCGATACGCTTTTCGAGCCCAACCTCGCGCAGCATCTCGCGCGCAGCATCGAAGGCATCGGCGCGACCGGCGAACTCGAGCGGCAGCGCAACGTTTTCGAGCGCCGTCATAGTCGGCACCAGATGGAACGACTGGAACACGATGCCGATGTCCTTGCCGCGCACCAACGCCAGCGCATCCTCGCCGAGCCGGGAGAAGTCATGGCCGGCGACGACGACGCGTCCCCGCGTCGCGCGTTCGAGCCCAGCCATCACCATCAGCATCGACGTCTTGCCCGAGCCCGACGGGCCGACGATCGCGACCGAGTCGCCGCTGTGGACGTCGAGGTCGACGGCTTTCAGGATCTCGACCGGACCGGCTCGGCTCGATAACGTCAGGCTTACATCGCGAAGTGAGACCAGTGGTGCGTCAGCAAGCACGAAAAGCTTCCCGTTGATGGACTTGTTTCCAGGGCGCGCCCCTCCAGATGAGGGGTTCGAAATGAACGAGATCTGAGGCGACACGATGTTGGGTTCGCGACGCACCACGATGACCCGGCAAATGAGCATTCGGACGGCCGTCTGCAACCTCCTTGCTGTTTGTGCCATGATCGCGGGCTTGCTGCCTCACTCTTCGTCGGCCCAAGGCATATCGCCATCCGGGGAGCGGCCTATACGAATCGTTGCATACGGCGACAGCTTGACCGCCGGCTTTCAGCTGCGCCCGGGCGATGCCTTTCCGGCGCAACTCGACAAGGCCCTGAAAGCAAAAGGTTATACCGTCGACGTGATCAATGCGGGCGTATCCGGCGATACCACCGCGGCAGGCTTGGAACGTTTCGATTGGGCGGTCCCCGATGGGATCGATGCGGCCATCGTCGAGCTGGGCGCCAATGACGCGCTCCGCGGCATCGATCCAGGCGAGACCCGCAAGAACCTCGGCACCATTCTGGCCCGACTCAAGGCCAAGGACATTTCGGTCCTAGTCGCGGGCATTAGCGCGCCCCGCAATTGGGGCGACGATTACGTCCGCCGCTTCGATCCCATCTTTGCCGATCTCGCCAAGGCACACGGCGCGCTGCTCTATCCGTTTTTCCTCGACGGCGTGGCCTTGCAGCCGAACCTGAATCTCGGTGACGGCCTGCACCCGAACGCTGAGGGCGTCGCCGTCATCGTCCAGCGCATCCTGCCACAGATCGAAGCCCTGATCCGCGAGGTCAGGGCCAAGCGGCAAGCAAAGGGCTAGATAGCTCTCGAGGTCACCGCCACGTCCGCACGTCGACGAACTTGCCGGTAATCGCCGCCGCGGCTGCCATCGCCGGCGACACGAGATGCGTCCGGCCGAGCCGGCCCTGCCGGCCTTCGAAATTGCGGTTTGAGGTTGAGGCGCAACGCTCGCGCGGCTTGAGCTGATCCGGATTCATGCCGAGACACATCGAGCATCCGGCCTCGCGCCAGTCGAAGCCGGCCGCCTTGAGGACCTTGTCGAGCCCTTCGGCTTCCGCCTGCTCTTTCACCAGCCCGGAGCCAGGCACGATCATTGCGTAGACGCTGGCACTGACCTTCTTGCCCTGCGCGATGCGCGCGACCTCGCGCAGATCCTCGATGCGGCCGTTAGTGCATGACCCGATGAACACTCGATCAACCGGAATATCGGTGATGCGCGTGCCGGGCGTGAGCCCCATGTACTCCAAGCTACGCTGCATGCCAGCGCGCCGCTGCTCGTCCGCGACCGCCATGGGATCGGGCACCACGCCTTCGACCGACACCACGTCCTCGGGGCTTGTGCCCCACGTCACGATGGGCGGCAGCTTGGCGGCGTCGAGCTTCACCTCGGTATCGAAGTGGGCGCCCTCATCGGTGCGCAAGGTCTCCCAATAGCGCAGCGCCATGTCCCAAGCCGCGCCCTTCGGCGCCTTGGGTCGGCCTTTGAGGAAGGCATAGGTCTTTTCGTCGGGTGCCACCATGCCGGCGCGCGCGCCACCTTCGATCGACATGTTGCAGACCGTCATGCGGCCTTCCATCGACAGCGCGCGGATCGCCTCGCCCGCATACTCGATGACGTGGCCCGTGCCGCCGGCCGTGCCGATCTGGCCGATGATCGCGAGAATGATGTCCTTGGCGGTGACGCCGTCGGGCAGCCGGCCGTCGACGGTCACACGCATATTCCGTGCCTTGCGCTGGATCAGCGTCTGGGTCGCGAGAACGTGCTCGACCTCGGAGGTGCCGATGCCGTGCGCCAGCGCTCCGAACGCACCGTGCGTCGACGTGTGGCTGTCCCCGCACACGATGGTGGTGCCTGGCAGCGTGAACCCTTGCTCTGGCCCGATCACGTGGACGATGCCTTGGCGCTTGTCGAGCTCGTTGAAATACTCGATGCCGAAATCCTGGGCATTGCGCGCCAGCGCCTCGATCTGCGTGCGCGACTCGGGATCGTCGATGCCCTTGCTGCGGTCGGAGGTGGGCACGTTGTGGTCGACCACCGCCAGCGTCTTGTCGGGCGCGCGCACCTTGCGCTTGGCGAGCCGCAATCCTTCGAACGCCTGCGGGCTCGTCACCTCGTGCACGAGATGCCGGTCGATATAGAGCAGGCAGGTGCCGTCCGGCTGGCGATCGACAACGTGGTCGTCAAAGATCTTGTCGTAGAGCGTTTTCGCCATGGTCTGCAGTCTCTCCCGAGCGAGCGTTCGAGGTGGTGATAGCGCCTTGCTGGAGCGGCTGCAAATGAGCGCGTGGCGCCAGCATGAAAAAAGCCGGGCCACGAGGGCCCGGCTTGGAGGTAAGCCCGTCCCCAGAAGGGACGGATGAAGGCGTCAAAGGGAGGGTACAGCCTTCAACAGCTGTCCGTCACAGCTGCACAAACATCAAGCATGTTGGGTCCCCGTTGTGCAACGCGGCAGGGTGCATGTTTGTCATGCGGACACCGCATGACTTCAGTGCCCATTGTTCTTCCACGCACGCGCATTCGACACCAGGAAGTCGCGCAGCACCTGCACCTTCTTGGTCGTCTTCAGCTCTTCCGGATAGACGAAGATGATCGGCATCGTCGGCAGTCGCACATCGCCGAGCACCGGCACCAGGTCGGTCTCTTCACCCGTGAGATAGTCCGGAATCATGCCGAGTCCGATGCCGGAGCGGATCGCGTACTTGAGTGCGACGACACTGTTGGCGCGGAACGCCGGAATGCGCGGCTCCTTGCCTTCTCGGCCCGCGGTCTCGAGCCAGCGGATGACCGATAGGTGTTGCGCCGGCGTGCCGGCGTACGACACGAAGCGGTGGCGGTCGAGTTCGTCGAGTGACTGGGGTGCGCCATGACGGCGCACATACTGAGTCGAGGCGAACGCTCGCACGCGCATCGTGAACAGCGGGCGGCGAATGAGGTCGGCCTGCTCGGGCTCGCGCGTCCAGATTGCGACGTCGGCTTCGCGCATCGAGATGTCGATCTGATCGTCGTTGAGGATCACTTCGACGCGGATGTCGGGGTAGAGCTCCATGAACTCGCGCAGGCGCTGCGTGACCCACACGGTGCCCAACCCAACCGGCGCTGTGATCCTGAGATCGCCGGTCGGTTTGGTGGTGGTGTCCGAGAGCAGCGTTTCCGCCGTCTGCAGCTTGTTCATCACTTCGCTGGCGGTGCGGAACAGCATGTCACCCTGTTCGGTCAGCACCAAGCCGCGAGCATGCCGGTGGAACAAAGCGACACCGAGATCCTTTTCGAGCGCGGAAACCTGCCGGCTTACTGCGGACTGGCTCATCCGCAGCGTTTCGCCCGCATGTGTGAAGCTGCCGGCCTCGGCGGCGGCATGAAAAATCCTCAGCTTGTCCCAGTCCATGACCCAGTTCCGTGCGGGGCTCAGCGCACGCCAACGACCCCGCTGGAGGGACTAATGGCGGCTGCCCGCGTGATCCGTGAAGAAACGACGGAAACCGACTTCGACGTCGGTCTTTGCATGGCTACCTTATCCGACCTGCGCCACAATGCAAGCAGCTCTGCGCAAATCGCATAGCAATGCGCTTATTCGGCCGCCTCCGCCGTGACGGCATGGTGCGCGAGATAGCGCTCGGCTTCGAGTGCCGCCATGCACCCCATGCCGGCCGCCGTCACCGCTTGGCGGAACACCTCGTCTTTGACGTCGCCGGCAGCAAATACACCCGGAATACCGGTCGCCGTCGAGTCGGGCTTGGTGATCAGGTAGCCCGAGGCGTTCATCTCGAGTTGCCCCTTGAACAGCTCCGTCGCCGGTGCGTGCCCGATGGCCACGAACACGCCATCGGCCGCGAGCTCGGTGATCTTGCTCGTTTTCACATTGCGCAACTTGACCCTGGTCACCGTTTTCGGATCGGTCGTGCCCACCACCTCATCGAGCGTGCTGTCCCAAATCACCTCGATCTTGGGGTTTTTGAACAACCGCTCCTGCATGATCTTTTCGCCGCGGAAGCTGTCGCGGCGATGCACGACGGTGACCTTCTTCGCGAAATTGGTCAGGAAGATTGCCTCCTCGATAGCGGTATTGCCGCCGCCGACCACGATCACATCCTTGCCCTTGTAGAAGAACCCGTCGCATGTCGCACAGGCCGACACGCCATATCCCTTGAACTGCTCCTCGGAGGCCAGCCCGAGCCAGCGCGCCTGGGCCCCCGTGCAGATGATGAGAGCATCACAGGTGTAGACGTCACCCGAATCGCCTTCGAGCCGAAATGGCCGCCGCTTGAGGTCGACCTTGGCGATGTGATCCAGGATCATTTCGGTGCCGACGTGCTCGGCTTGCGCCTTCATCTCTTCCATCAGCCACGGCCCCTGGATGACCTTGGCGAAGCCGGGATAGTTCTCGACATCGGTGGTGATCGTCATCTGCCCGCCGGGCTGGATACCCTGGATCAGCACCGGCTTCAGCATGGCGCGGGCCGCATAGATCGCAGCCGTGTACCCGGCGGGTCCGGAGCCCAGGATCATGACCTTGCTGTGCTTGGCGGGGGTGCTCATGGCGGGTGTCCCTATGATGCGGCTGCCGGAGGGGCCGCAGGAAATCAGTATCGCTATATGAGGGCCGAGCGGCGGCGGGTCAACGCACACGCCCCGGCCCTGCGCCATGTAGCCTGTGGGCAACACCGGGCGGGCATCGGTGCCGGGGCGTGGCAGCGAAGTTGGACGCTGGTAACGATTTCCGGCAAATACTCTGTGGGGGCGGCTGTGAGCCGCGCGGCCTAGAGGGATGGGCATGCCGGGTATTCATCGCGCACTGCGAGCCGCAGCAGGCGGACTGGCACTGCTTGCAGGGTCGGCAGGCGCGACCATGGCACAGAGTCTGTGGGGCAGCGGCGACCTCGCGCTCGAGGCCGGAGGATTTGTCTTCGTCACCCCAGAGTACGAGGGCTCGAAGCACTACAAGGTCATCGGCTTTCCCGTCATTTATCCGGCGGGCGCCGACGAGAACAGCTGGCTCCAGGTCAAGGGCGTCGACAACGTCCAGTTCCGCTTGCTGCAGTGGCAAGGCTTCGAGATCGGGCCGGTTGCCGGCTATCGCTTCGATCGCGACGAGGGCGACGGTGATCGGCTGATCGGCCTGGGCAACATCGATGGTGGCTTGGTGCTTGGCGGTTACGCGGCCTACCGGTTCGGTCCGGTAAGGGCCTACGTGGCCTACAACCACCAGGTCACCGGCGACGACACCGGCGGGCTCGTTCGCTTTGGCGTCGATGGCGTCGTCCGGCTGTCACCGACCGTCAAGCTGACCCTCGGGGTTGGCACCACCTACGCTGACGACGACTACATGCGGGCCTTCTTCGGCGTGACGCAGCGCCAAGCCCTAACCTCAGTCCACAACCCTTATACCCCTGACGCCGGCATCAAGGACGTCAACTTTAGCGCCACCATCGACGTTGCGCTTGACCCGCGCTGGAACCTCAAGCTGATCGGCCAGTACGCGCGACTGGTCGGCGACGCAGCCGACAGCCCGGTCATCGAGACGCAGGATCAGTTCGTCGGCGGCGTTGGCCTCACGTACAAGTTCAACTTGGCCCGCTAGGCGGCGGTGCTCGACGGCTGACTTGGACTGACGCGGTGCGGTCGATGTCCGCGTCGCTGAAGCCGTAACCGCGCATCATCCTGCGATGGCCTGGCGATCCGAGAATGTCAGCAAGCGCGATATCAACTTTCTCGCTCAGGCCAAAGTTGCGACGAGGAAACCCAAACCCGCCAATGGGTGCCTCGGCACCATCCAGCTCGAGAACCGCAAGCCCGGCGCCGCCGTTTCGCTCGAGATAGGCCCGATGAGCGGCTGCTACGGTGAGGTATGCATCGACCTCGCTCCGCGCGACCGCGGACGAGGCTTCCGCCTGTGAAGCGTAGCGGCGGATCTGGTCCGGTGCGACACCAGCCTTCAAGGCCGTGGCCTCTTGGACTTGATCGGCTACCACCGCAAGACGCGCATCGTGAGCTGCTGCGATCGCGTCCAGGCTGCGCAGTGCTCCGACGTCGGCCTTCCTCACGAGGAGTCCGTCCGCAAGCGCCCAGATCGGACGGCTGAACGTAACGAGCCGCTGGCGCTCGGGAGTAATGAAGAACCCTGTCGCCATGTGAAATTCCTCGTCAATCAGGCCAGGCATCAAGGCCTTGAAATCGACGATAGTGGTTGTGAAGTCGGCAACGCCGATGTGATCGCACACCATCTGCGCGAGCTCCACATCACATCCCTTAACCGCTCCATCGGGCTCCACGAAACAGAACGGCGGCTCCTCGAGATGGGCAAAGAGCACCCGTTTCCGCCAGTCGTCACGCGCCTCGGACATCGATGATCCATTTCGGTTGTCGGCGTAGTCCTGGTACGCGACCGTCGCTCACATCAACCGTGCCGCCTTGAGACTGGTGTGCCCGCTCCGGCCGACGATGATGTGGTCGTGAACGGCAACGCCGAGCGGTTTGGCGGCATCGACGATTTGCTTCGTCATATCGATGTCGGCCCGCGACGGCGTCGGGTCGCCGGACGGGTGATTGTGAACGAGGATGATTGCGGTGGCGGAGAGCTCGAGCGCCCGCTTCACCACTTCGCGCACATAGACGGGCGTATGGTCGACGGTCCCCTGCTGCTGCACCTCGTCCGCGATCAGTCGATTCTTTCTGTCGAGGAACAGAATGCGGAATTGCTCGCGTGCCTCGAAACCCATCGCCGCCCGCACATAGGCGAGCACGGCGTCCCAAGAGGACAGCGCCGGCTTGTCCATGAGCTCGCCCCGCATCAACCGGAGCGCGGCGGCGCGGACCAGCTTGAGCTCGGTGATCACCGCCTCGCCGACATCCTTCACCTCGGCAAGCCGCGGTTCCGGCGCGTTGATGACCTCGGCGAACGAGCCGAACCGCGCGATCAGCCGTTTGGCGAGATCCTTGGTGTCGCGGCGCGGAATGGCGCGGAAGAGGACCAGCTCGAGCAGCTCATAGTCGGGTAGGGCATCCGCTCCGCCCTTGGTGAAGCGCTCTCGCAGTCGTTGACGATGTCCGATATGGCCCGGCGGCGGCGCCTCGAGGAGGTCCCCCTGGTCATTGCCGCGCTTGCCGCGCACGACCTCCGGGGGATCGGCCATGTCGCGGGCACCTTTGCTAGTTTGCGCGCAGGATCGGGGGGAAGTCGAGTTTGGCCGGCGAGAGCGTGAAGATCTCACAGCCATCCTCAGTCACGCCCACGGTATGCTCGAACTGCGCCGACAGCTCGCGATCGCGCGTCACTGCCGTCCAGCCGTCGGGCAGGATCTTCACGTGCGGTTTGCCGAGATTGATCATCGGCTCAATGGTGAACAGCATGCCGGGCTTCAGCTCCGGCCCTTCGCCCGCCGAGCCGTAATGCAGCACATTGGGCCGATCGTGAAAGACGAGGCCGAGCCCGTGACCGCAGAAATCCCGCACCACGCTGCAGCGCTCCGCCTCCGCATAGGCTTGGATCGCCGCCCCGATGTGGCCGGTGGTGTTCCCCGGTTTGACTGCCGCGACGCCGCGCTGCAGCGCCTCGTAGGTCACCTCGATGAGGCGCTCCGCTTTGCGGCTGATCGGCCCCACCGCGAACATCCGGCTGGTATCGCCGTGCCAGCCGTCGACAATAAGGGTGACGTCGATATTGACGATGTCGCCCTCCCGCAGCGGTTTCGGCCCCGGAATGCCGTGGCACACGACATGATTGATCGACGTGCAGATGGACTTCGGAAAGCCGCGGTAGTTGAGCGGCGCTGGGACGGCCTTGTGGGCCACCGCGAATTCGTAAGCCAGATCGTCGAGACGCTCGGTCGTGACGCCGGGTTTCACGTGAGACACCAGCATGTCGAGCGCCTCGGCCGCCAGCCGCCCGGCCTTGCGCATGCCGGCGAACGCTTCGGGCCCATGCAGCCTAATGTGGCCTTCGCGCTGTGAGGCTCGGTTGATTTCAAGATTGGACATCGCTGGGGCCGATCGCTGGCTGACAGGGAACGCGAGTGCACGTGTCGCGAATCTAGCGCAAGTGCGCCGCTGCGCAACAGCTCCCACGTGCCGGTTGGGTTGCCAACAAAGGCAAAGGCCCGGAACGATCCGGGCCTTCAAGACGGCGCGCGGCGGCCAAAGGCGCAGCCGCAGCGAACCCTCAGTTCGCCTTGTCGGTCTCTTCCGCGGGGACCTCGCCGGCGGTGCTTTCCGCAAGCAGGCGCTGCGCCTGGCCGACCCAATCGTCCTTCTCGATGCGGCCGTCGAGCTTCAGCAGATCGTCGACGTTGGCGATGTCGTCGTCGGAGAACGCAGCAATCTGGTCGAAGCGCAGCACGTTGAGCTTGACCAACTGCGCCTCGAGGTCTGGCGTCACGCCCTTGATCAGCTTGAGGTCATCGGGCGCACCTTTCGGCCGCTTGAACCCCTTGAAGGCGGCATTGAGCCGTTTCGCACGCGCATCCGAGCGCTCGATGATGCGGGCTGCCTTGCCGCGCAGACCGCGCAGATAATAGAGCTTGGCGCGGCGCACCTTGCCGCGGCGAAGCACCTCGATCTCTGCGACGTAGGGTGAATAAACCGGAAAAACGCGCTCCACGCCCTCGCCGTAGGAAATCTTGCGGACCGTGAAGCTTTCGTTGACGCCGGCACCGGCACGGGCGATCACCACGCCCTCGTAGGCCTGCAGACGCACGCTTTGCTTGTCGCCCTCGCCCTCGATCACCTTCACCATGACCTTGACGGTGTCGCCGGGGCTGAAGTCGGGCACGCCACGTTTGGCTGTGACCGCCGACATTTGCTCTTTTTCGAGCGTCTGAATGATGTTCATGGAACCCGCCTCGAACCAGAATACAAATACGCGCCTCAAGGGCTCGGCGGATCCGCCGCCACCCGCCGGGGCGTGCATTTCGGGAAATCGATGGCGCGTCTGATAGCGGAAACCCGCCGCCTTGTCGATCCCCTAATCCGGCCTCTAATCCGGCCGCGCGTTGCGACGCGGCCGCCGTGCCCAAAGGTCCGGGCGCCGCTCCCGGGTCAGCCGTTCGGCCTCGGCCCGCCGCCAGGCGGCGATCCGTTTGTGATCCCCACTGTACAACACCTCCGGGATGACCTGCCCCTCCCACTCCCGCGGCCGGGTGAAATGAGGGTATTCGAGCAGCCCGGCCTCGAAGCTCTCTTCGGTAAGTGACTCCAATGCCCCGACCACCCCCGGCAGCAGGCGAACGGCGGCATCGATCAGCACCATCGCCGCAAGCTCGCCGCCCGAAAGAACGTAGTCGCCAATTGAGATCTCGCGCAGGCCGCGCGCCGCTATGACCCGCTCGTCGAGCCCCTCGAACCGGCCAGCGAACAGCACGGCGCCCGGCCCGGCTGCGAGCTCGGCTGTCAGCGACTGGCTGAGCGGCTCGCCGCGGGGCGAAAGGTAGATGAGCGGCCCGTCGGTCTGCCGGGCACGGGCCGCATCGATCGCAGCGGCGGCAACGTCGCAGCGCATCACCATGCCGGCGCCACCGCCGGCCGGATTGTCGTCGACGGTCTTGTGGCGGCCGCGCCCGAACCCACGCAGATCGATCGCATCCAGGGACCAGATGCCGGCGTTGAGGGCTTGCCCTGCTAGAGACACGCCGAGCGGCCCGGGAAACATCTCCGGAAAGAGCGTGATCACCGTCGCACGCCACGGTGCGCGGCCGGTTCGGGTGGGCACATGGGGCATGTCGTTAACCGGTCGGCGTGATCGGATGGCGCGCCGCCGCCCTGGCTTGGAGTGCGTCCGCAAGCAGCCCAGTCCCTGCGACGGCGAGGATTGGGCCCAATTCACCGACAAAACGCACAATCAGGCAAGGATCTCAAGGTGCCCGAGCGATTCAGCGTAAAGCCAGCAACACCTAGGCCACCGTCAGCTTCTGCAACGCCACCAGCTCTGTGATTCCCTTCCGGGCGAGACCCATCAGCTCGTCGAAGCGCTCTTGAGTGAACGGAGTCTTCTCGGCGGTGCCCTGCACTTCTACGATGCCGCCGCTGCCTGTCATCACGAAGTTGGCGTCGGTCTCGGCATCGCTGTCTTCGGCGTAGTCGAGGTCGAGCACGCTCGTCCCGGCATAGATGCCGGCTGAAATGGCAGCGACCTGATCGCGCAGAACGCCGTCACGGATCATGTCGCGCGCCCGCATCCAGCCGAGGCAGTCGTGAAGCGCGACCCAAGCCCCGGTGATCGCGGCAGTCCGCGTACCGCCATCGGCCTGCAGCACGTCACAGTCGATCGAGATTTGCCGCTCGCCGAGCCGTTCGAGGTCGACGACGGCGCGCAGCGCCCGCCCGATCAGCCGCTGAATCTCCTGGGTGCGACCGCTCGGATGGCCTGCGGTGGCTTCCCGGCGGGTCCGCTGCGAAGTCGCCCGCGGCAGCATGCCGTACTCCGCCGTGACCCAGCCGCGGCCCTGGCCCTTGAGCCAGGGCGGCACGCGCTCCTCGAGGCTCGCCGTGCACAGCACCTGGGTGTGGCCGAACTTGATCAGACAGGAGCCCTCCGCATGCATGGAAACCGCGCGATCGAAGGATACGCGGCGAAGCTCGTCGGGTTTGCGTTTGGATGGGCGCATGGCGTGCGGGGGCCGGATGGTACGATGTTGATGAGCGTTGGTGAAAGTGTCCGCCGCCGCAGGAGAGACGCACGACGAAGCGGCCCGCACCCTAGGCGAGGCACAAGGGCTCTTCAACCGCAAAGCGGCTCATTTGACGAGATCGCCGGCGAGCCCGTAGACTCGAACCATGGCCTTCAGAGATTACGCCTCGCCTTCGGCGTCAGCATGACGGAACCGGTCACCGAGCTCAATCGGCTCAACGAGCGTTCTCGCGCGGTTTTCCGCCAGCTCGTCGAATCCTACCTTGCGACCGGTGAGCCGGTAGGCTCGCGCAATCTGTCCCGCGCGCTTCCGATGACCTTGTCGCCCGCCTCGATCCGCAACGTCATGTCGGACCTCGAGCACCTCGGCCTCATCTTCGCACCGCACACCTCCGCCGGTCGTCTGCCCACCCAGCTTGGTCTGCGACTGTTCGTCGACGGCTTGCTCGAGATCGGCAATCTGAGCGAAGAGGATCGCAAGTCGATCGAGGCCCAGGTCCGCATAAAACGCGAGATATCGATTGATCAGGTCCTGAGCGAAGCCGGCGAGATGATGTCGGGCCTTTCGCATTGCGCAGGGGTGGTGCTGGCCGAGAAGCGGGTGGCTCTCGTCAAGCATATCGAGTTCGTGCCGCTCGAGCCCGGACGTGCCCTCGTCGTCCTCGTCGGCGAGGATCAGGATGTCGAGAACCGCGTGATCTCGGTCCCGCCGGGCTTGCCTCCCTCCGCCCTGACCGAGGCTGCCAACTACCTCAACGCCCATGTGCGCGGCCTCACCATTGCCGAGGCGCGCACCGAGATCGAGCGCCATCTCGCGACAGCCAGGGCCGAGCTCGACGCATTGACTCAGAAAGTGATCAAGGCCGGTTTGGCGGAATGGTCGGGTACGCGCGATGACCGCAAGAGCCTGATCGTGCGCGGACAGTCGAACCTGCTCAAGGACGTCACGGCGGCGGAGGACCTCGAGCGCATCCGTCAGCTCTTCGACGTGCTCGAGACCAAGCGAGATCTCGTCCAGCTCCTTGGGCTGGCCGAGCGTGCAGATGGCGTGCGCATTTTCATCGGGTCGGAGAACAAGCTGTTCTCCATGTCGGGCTCCTCGCTCATCGTTGCGCCCTTCGAAGATCCACGGCGCAAAGTCGTCGGTGTGCTGGGGGTCATTGGGCCGACGCGGCTGAACTACGCCCGCATCATTCCGATGGTGGACTACACGGCCCGCCTGGTCGGCCGCTTGCTGACTTGATTTTTCAGGCCCGTCGTCTGATATGCCACGGGTGCTGTGCGCCGCGCACGCGACCAGGGTGCGGCCGTGGATGATCGAAACGTCGAGGCAGAATGAGCGATAACTCCAATCCCGACCCCAAGCCCGATTTCGCGAACGATACGGGAGAGGGAGGCGACGTCGACTCCGCGGCGCGAGGCGCGCAACGGGCCGCACAGGAGGGAGGCGCTGGACCGGAGCTGCTAGCAGCCCGGGTCGCCGAATTCGAAGCCCAGATCAAGGATTTGACCGACCGGCTACTGCGTGCTCATGCCGAGATGGACAACATGCGCAAGCGCGCCGAGCGCGACAAGATCGACATGGCCAAGTACGCGATCACAAAATTCGCCCGCGATATCGTCGGCGTCGGCGACAACTTCCAGCGCGCCATCGCCGCCGTTCCAGCCGGCGCCGCCGAGCGCGATCCTGCGCTCAAAAGCCTGCTCGAAGGCGTCGAGATGACCGAGCGCGAGCTTCTCAACGTGCTGGAGCGCCATGGCGTCAAGCGCATCGATCCCAAGGGCGACCCGTTCAATCCCCATTTCCATCAGGCGATGATGGAGCAGCACAATGCCGAGGTCCCCGCGGGGACTGTGGTGCAGGTCTACCAGCCTGGCTACTCCATAGAGGACCGCGTGCTGCGCCCCGCCATGGTCGTGGTGGCCAAGGGCGGACCAAAGCCGGCCAAGGTCGACACCGACGACTCTTCCGAGATCTCTGGCAACGACAACGCGCCCGGTCCGTCAGTCTGATTGGGATCTGGTGACGCGGCGAAGCGTCAGGTTGAATCGCCCACCCTCTGCAAGCAGCGCCGACGTGCCCACCACCACTTTGTCGATGCCGTGGTAGGCGCGCCGGGCATTCCCACCCAGAACCGCGACATCGCCCGACCGCAAGACCACTCGCACTTTGGCGTCGGACCGCGCTAGGCCACCAACGTGGAAAATCGCGTCGTCCCCCAACGAGATCGACACGACCGGGGCAGTCCTGTCGGTTTCGTCGGCATCGACATGGCTGCCCATGCGGGCGTCCGGTCCATAGTAGTTGATGAGGCATGCTTCGGCCGGCGGCGCATCCGGGGCCACCCGTTGCCACAGGCGGACCAGCGCGCCTGGAATGGGTGGCCACGGCGCGCCGGTAACGGGATGGTAAGCCTGATAGCGATAGCCGCCCGCAGCGTCGGTCATCCAGCCGAGCAGTCCGCAGTTGGTCATGCGGACGGACAACGGCTTGCCGGACCGTGGCATGGTCGGTGTGTAGAGGGGGGCGGCCGCAATGACCCGCCGCACATCGGCGAGCAGGGCGACCTGCGCAGCGCCGTCGAGGCAGCCGGAAAAATGTTGGAATCCGTTGATCATCATGACCTTGCGCAAGAATGCCGTGAGCGCCGATGGTTGGCACCCGTGGCCTGCGCCGACAACCCGAAAGCGGTGGTCACGGCCGCCGAAATTGATGGCGACAAGCCGCCCAAGCGCCGTTGCAGGCCCCACCTCAGCCGCCTATATATCGCGGGAACTCAAACCAAGAGCTCCAGGGGGCCGTCCCTGAATTGCCCCGTTTGCGGGGCATGGGCGAGACCGGGTGCCATTAAGTTCGGGCCCGGGCGGCCTGCCGCTTTATGAGAGGATGCTAGGAAATGTCGAAAGTCATAGGGATTGATCTCGGAACAACCAATTCGTGCGTCGCGCTTATGGAAGGCGGCCAGCCGAAGGTGATCCCCAACGCGGAAGGAGCCAACACAACGCCTTCGATCGTTGCGTTCACGGATGACGGCGAGCGTCTCGTCGGTCTGCCCGCGAAGCGCCAAGCTGTCACCAACCCGACCAATACGCTGTTCGCGATCAAGCGCCTCATCGGCCGCCGCTACGAGGACCCGTTGGTCGAGAAGGACAAGAAGCTCGTCCCCTACAACATCGTCAAAGGGCCCAATGGCGACGCGTGGGTGGAAAGCCATGGCAAATCGTATTCGCCGCAGGAGATCTCAGCCTTCATTCTGCAGAAGATGAAGGAGACGGCGGAGGCTTATCTCGGCCAGAAGGTGACGCAGGCCGTCATCACGGTTCCGGCCTACTTCAACGACGCTCAGCGTCAAGCCACCAAGGACGCCGGCAAGATCGCCGGCCTCGAGGTGCTTCGGATCATCAACGAGCCGACCGCGGCCGCCCTAGCTTACGGCCTCGACAAGAAGAAAGAGAACCGCACGATCGCGGTGTACGACCTCGGCGGCGGCACCTTCGATATCTCAATTCTGGAAATCGGCGACGGTGTGTTCGAGGTCAAGTCGACCAATGGCGACACCTTCCTCGGCGGCGAGGATTTCGACATGCGCCTCGTCGGCTACCTTGCCGATGAGTTCAAGAAGGAGAATCAGATCGACCTCAGGGGCGACAAGCTCGCTCTGCAACGGCTGAAGGAAGCCGCCGAGAAGGCCAAGATCGAGCTGTCGTCCGCGGCGCAGACGGAGATCAATCTGCCGTTTATCTCGATGAACCCGCAGACTCAGTCCCCGCTCCATCTCACGATGAAGCTCACTCGTGCCAAGCTCGAGAGCCTGGTCGATGATCTCATTTCCAAGACCAAGGCACCTTGCCAACAGGCACTCAAGGACGCCCAGCTCAAGGCTGCCGATATCGACGAGGTTGTTCTCGTCGGCGGCATGACGCGCATGCCGAAGGTTCAGCAGGTCGTGAAGGAGCTGTTCGGCAAGGAGCCTCACAAGGGCGTCAACCCGGACGAGGTGGTAGCCGTTGGCGCATCCATTCAGGGCGGCGTGCTCAAGGGCGATGTCAAGGACGTGCTGTTGCTCGACGTGACACCGTTGTCGCTCGGCATCGAGACGCTCGGCGGCGTATTCACGCGTCTGATCGAGCGCAACACCACGATTCCGACCAAGAAAAGCCAAGTGTTTTCGACCGCTGACGACGGGCAGACCGCGGTGACCATCAAGGTCTATCAAGGCGAACGCGAGATGGCAGCCGATAACAAGCTGCTCGGCCAGTTCGATCTGGTCGGAATCCCGCCGGCGCCGCGCGGCGTGCCGCAGGTCGAGGTCACCTTCGACATTGATGCCAACGGCATCGTCAACGTCCAGGCCAAGGACAAGGCGACCGGCAAGGAGCAAGCAATCCGCATCCAGGCCTCGGGTGGCCTGTCGGATACCGACATCAAGCGGATGGTCAAGGAGGCCGAGGAGCACGCTGGCGAGGACAAAAAGCGTCGCGAGATGGTTGAATCCAAGAACCAGCTCGAGCAGCTCGTCCACAGCACGGAAAAGACACTCGCCGAGCAGGCCACCATTCCGGCCGCCGTGAAGACCGAGGTCGAGGCTGCCGTCGCCGCGGCCAAGGAGGCCGTGACCAGCGAGGATGTGGACCGCATCAAGCAGGCGACACAATCGCTGGCCCAGGTCTCGCTCAAGATCGGCGAGGCGATCTATGGCGCCAAGCCGGGCGAGGCCGGCGGGGGGCCGTCTTCCGAGGGTGGCGCGTCGGCATCTGGCGGCGGCGACAATGTCGTCGACGCCGACTTTGAAGAGGTCAAGGACGACAAGAAAAAATCCGCCTGACGCGGAAGACATCGCTAGGGTAACGTGATGGGGACCCTCGCCCACCTGATTCGGTCGCGCGGCATAGTCTAACGCCGGGCGTGATGACGGAGCGGGGGTCCTTCTGTGTTCGGCGGGAGGCAACAGCCTGTCGCCGCGCCAACGAACGAGACGGACGCCGGCCAGATGGCAAAGCGTGACTATTATGAGGTTCTTGGAGTGCCCCGGTCGGCCTCCGAGCAGGATCTGAAATCCGCCTTTCGCAAGCTGGCCAAGGAGTGCCACCCCGACCGCAATGCGGGCGACAAGGCGGCTGAGGTCCGTTTCAAGGAGATCAATGAGGCTTACGAAGCTCTGCGCGATCCGCAGAAGCGGGCAGCCTACGATCAATTCGGGCACGCCGCCTTCGATGGCGGCCGGCACGGCGCCGGTGGCTTCGGTCCCGATTTCGCGACCTCGATGTCCGACATTTTCGACGATCTGTTCGGCGAGTTCATGGGCGGTCGCCGCGGCGGCCGTCAGTACTCCTCGCGCGAGCGCGGTGCTGACCTGCGCTACAACATGGAGATCGCTCTCGCCGAGGCCTACAAGGGCAAGACGGCCCAGATCGTCGTCCCAACCAGTGTGGGTTGTGAGGTCTGCAGCGGCCTTGGGGCCAAGGCCGGCACCCGCCCGGTCGCATGTCCCACCTGCGGCGGCCATGGCAAGGTGCGCGCCAGTCAGGGCTTCTTCACCATCGAGCGGACCTGCCCGAGCTGCCACGGTCGCGGCGAAGTCATCGACGACCCTTGTCCAGCGTGCAGCGGCGCTGGTCGCGTCACCCGCGACCGCACGCTCTCGGTCAACATCCCGGCCGGTGTCGAGGACGGCACTCGCATCCGCCTCGCCGGCGAGGGCGAAGCTGGCCTGCGCGGCGGCCCGGCGGGCGATCTCTACATTTTCCTCTCAATCAAGCCGCACAACTTTTTTCAGCGTGACGGTGCCGACGTGTTCTGCAAGGTGCCGATCTCCATGGTCACCGCCGCGCTCGGCGGCCAGATCGATGTCCCGACCCTCGACGGCAGCGCGACGCGCGTGAAAGTCCCCGAGGGCACCGAGACCGGCAAGCAGTTCCGTTTGAAATCCAAGGGTATGCCCGTTCTGCGCTCGTCGGTGGTTGGCGACCTGTACATCCAGGTCGAAGTCGAGACGCCGAAGAATCTGAATGCGCGCCAGCGCGAGCTGCTCGCGGAATTCGAGGCGGAAAGCCACAAGGGCACGTCGCCGCAGAGCGCCGGTTTCTTTTCCAAGATGAAGGAATTCTTCGAAGGCAAAGGCGGCTAGGCGGCCGCCGATCAGGCCCTCGACGCCATAGCTCGGAACCTGGCATGGTCCTGCACATTGCCATCCGACCGTTCGCCGAAGGCGATGCCGACGCGGTCCGCGACTTGTTCGTTGTCGTCAACCGGGCGCTGGCTCCCCCACACCTCGCCGAGGCATTCGAGGCCTACATCGTCCGGTCGATCCATGAAGAGATCGGTCGCATCTCGGCTTACTACGGCGAGCGCCGTGGCAGCTTCTGGATAGCGCTGGATGGGCCGCGGGTGATCGGCATGTTCGGCCTCGAGCCGGCTGGCGCGGATGCCTTGGAGCTGCGCCGCATGTACGTCGATCCCGGTCTGCGGCGTGCCGGTGTTGGCCGCCAGATGCTGGCCTTCGCCGAGGACGAATGCGGCCGCCAAGGCTGTGCGCGCCTCGAGCTGAGCACCTCGGAGCTCCAGCCCGCTGCTCTTGCCCTCTATCGCAATCAGGGCTACCGCCTCGTCCGCGAGGAGATCGCCGAAGCGGCCAGCAACAAGACGCTGGGCGGCGGCATCAGGCGCTATCACTTCGAGAAGCACCTGTGAGATGCGAGGGCGGCAAGGGGAGGGAGCCATGAGCAACGCCGAACCGGGTTCGCCGCCCCCACGCATAGATGCGACTTTCCGCAACGGCTCGGTAACGGCCGTTGGTATCATCCTCGGCTTTTCTCTGGGCTTTGTCAGCCAATGGGCTTCCAATCCGATTGCCTGGAGCCTCGTCGACATCGTCGCAGCGTTGCCGATCATCCTCGGCATCGTCTTTCAGGGAAAAGCTCTCGCCGACATGCTCTCGCCGACCTGCCTGGAAATCGCGAACTATGAGCGCGCGCGGGTGACGTTCCTTATCGGGTTGGCACTGGTCGCCGCCGGCGTTGCGGCGGCGATCCTGCTTGACATCCTGGGTCTTGGCCCGCGCACGCTCGCATACTGATTGGCGTTACCCTTTCGCGCCGCAGTAGGCTTCGATGCGGTATCCGTCGGGATCGACCGCGAACGCCGCGTAGTAGTTGGGCCCGTAGTCTGCTCTGAGTCCGGGCTTGCCGTTGTCCTTTCCGCCGGCTTTGAGCGCCGCCGCGTGGAAGGCGTCCACGCTCTTTCGCGTGGGAGCATCGAAGCAAACATGCAGGCCAGACCTATCGTCCGAAGGAACAGGCCGCTCACTGGCGCCGATCCACAGCGCGACGGCTCCCTTGCCGTAGCCGAGCGAGCCCTCGCTTTCGCTGAGGCACGAGTAACCGAGCGGTTTGAGTGCCGCGTCGTAAAAGCGCTTGGTGCGGGCGATGTCGCGCACCCCGATGGAAATGTGGTTGAGCATTGGGCTAGCCTTTCAGTGGAACAGGGTTCAACCGAGCGCTGGCGCGTCTGAACTGGCGAGGCGCTCGTGGCGTTGACATAAGTATGCCGGTGGTGATCGGCTTGGGGAAAGTTGCTCATTTCGTAGCCCGATGACACGAACCGCTTTAGATCGACTTGAGAACGCCACTGGCGAACCGACCGCCCGATTGCTCGCCAGCGGCGACGGTTGGCAGGTCAGCGATGTCCTCTGCCATGCCGGGCCGCTCGACCGCCCGTTCGAGGAACGGCACGATCGCGTGTCGATCGCCGCAGTTGTCGAAGGATCGTTTCGCTATCGCTCGAGCGCTGGCACCGCGCTGCTCACACCAGGTGCGATCCTCCTTGGCAACGCCGGAACCTGCTACGAATGCGGCCACGATCACAGCACCGGCGACCGGTGCGTTGCGTTTCACTATTCGCCCGACGCCTTCGGGGAGATCGCAGCCTCGGTTGCGGGCTCGTCCCGCTTCCGTTTTCCCGCAGCCATGCTGTCGGTCCGCCGCGAGCTCGCTTTCGCCGTCGCTGAGGCGCAGGTCGCGGGTGCTCTGCCGTCGCCCGCGGCGCTTGAGGAACTGGCAATCCGATTCGCCGAAGGCGTGATTGCGACGCTGGCCGGCACGGCAGCGCTGCCGCAACCGCGCGTCTCCTCGCGCGATGAGCGGCGGATGAGCGCCGTGCTCCGGCACATCGAAGAGCGACTAGGCGATCCGCTCGACCTTACGGTCCTTGCTGGCATCGTGGGCATGAGCAAGTATCATTTCCTGCGCACATTCCGGCGCACCGTCGGTGTCACGCCGTACCAATTTCTGCTTGGAATGCGGTTGCGCCAGGCGGCTGTTGCGCTTCGCCGCACGCCCGCGACGGTCGCCGCCATCGCCTACGACGCTGGGTGCGGGGATCTCTCGACGTTCAACGCGCATTTCCGCAGGGCTTTCGGAGTGAGCCCGACGGCCTTTCGCGCAGGCTATCGTACGGTTGCAACCGCGATGCCGGCCCGGCACAGTGTCGCGTCTTCCCTTTCTGGCAAGAGCACTAAGCGGCCTTCATGAGCACGACAGCCTCGCATACGACGAGCAGCAGCCCGATCGACCCCTTCGGCTTGATGCGCTGGAACCTCGTGCCCGGCCACACCGCCCTCGTCGTCATCGATCCGCAGAACGACTTCCTGCATCGCGAGGGCTGGTACGCCCGGGCCGGCGTCGACATCTCCCACATGCAGCGCACCATTGAGCCGATCCGCGCGTTGGTGGCCGCCGCGCGTGCACGGCACGTCCCGGTGATCTGGACGCGACATGGCTTCCGCGATGAGCGCGATGCCGGCGTCTTCTTTCAGCTCCGCCCGTTTCTCAAGGATGGTGGCCTGCGTCAGGGAACCTGGGGTTACGAGGTGCTCGATGGCCTCGGCGCGTCGCCCGACGACTGGTATATCGAGAAGACCAGGCTCAGCGCGTTCTACAATACCAACCTCGAGAGCATCCTGCGAGCGCTCCGGGCCGAAACTGTGCTGTTTGCCGGCGTGCTAACCAACCAGTGTATTGCGGCAAGCTCCAAGGATGCCAACTTCCGCGACTTCAAGCCCATTGTCGTCGAGGAATGCACTGGCACCACACTCCCCCACCTTCACGGTCCCGCTATCGAAATGATCCGCGTCGGTTGGGGGGAGGTGCGCAGACTGGACGAAACCCTCTCCGAGATCGCCCGCCTGCCATTGATCAACGCCGCGCGCTGAGCTTCTCCGGATCGTGCAGCGGTGCTCAGTCGGCACGCTGGCGAACCGCACCGTCTTCGACTACCAGCGGCCCGGCCGCGAGCTTGGCCATTTGCGCCGTGCCGATCTCCACCACGGGCGGTGCATCGAGCCCAAGCTCCCGCGCAACCAGGCAGCCGACGATCAAGATCGCGTCCGGACGCCCGAGCAGGATCGCAGCCGGCGCCACGCCGCTGTGGATCAGCTCGAGCATGACGTAGGACGATGACGACGACCCGATCGGCTCGGCCAACGCCAATACGGTGCCCTTCACGTTGCGCCCCCGCTCGGGATGGTGTCCGAGGATGATCTCGCCCGTCGTCGGGTTGACACCGCCCCAGAAGCTCAACGGCGCGCTGAGCCGCAGCAGCGGACCTTCCCCGCGCCCCGGATAGAGCACCCGCCCGTGGGTCGCGCGTGTCATTGCCAAACCGCCTCATCCCGCACCAAGCGGCCTGCGACCGCGCTCTCCACACACTCCGCAAGGCTGCCGTAAAGCACGGACCATCCCGTGTTTCCGGGTGCGTAGTTGGCGAATTTCCCGGAGTTGGTGAGCAATACACCCGAATCCGCTGGCAGGATTGGCGTCACCACGATGCACGTATCAGCGACGATCGTGACGCCCGCCGCCTCGAGTGCTGCCGTCTTGCCGTTGGCCGCCAGCGCCCTCAGCGTATGCCGACCGGTGTGCGCGTAGAACGGTAGCCGCACCCGGCGACCACCGAGCAGGGTCAGGATCTGCTCCATCTCGGCAATGGACAAATGCGGGCTGCCGACTGCAATGGCGTCGACGTGGTCGCCACTGGTCGTCGATAGCCAGCTCCGCGCCTCGCGGATCATGGCAGGCGTCAGGCGGACAATCGTTTCGGGTGGCTCGCCCCCGAACGCCTCGTCTCGCGTCGCCGCTTCCGGCGTTACGCCCACGATATGGAACAAGCCAACTGCTCCGAACGAGGCCGACGCTGCGCCGAGCGCCTTGAGCCGGTCCTCGTTGGCTTGCAGGGTCAGTCCGTCGATCGCCGCGACGCTCTCGCCCGCGGTGCGACCGAGCCAGGCGCCGAGCGCTGGCCAGAACGCGTCGAGGTCTTTCAGCCGCTCTGGCAATCCGCTGGCGTCGACAAGTAGCCGCGCGCGGCGGTTCTCAAGCAGGTGCAGGCCGTAGTTCGGGGCGCGACCCACGATCGCGCAGGCAATGTCGAGAAAGTCACCGTATCGATTGGTGCGTGCGCCCAGCACCGAGTTGCAGAACACCACCGCGTTCGATTCACCCCAGGCGACGTCCTGTCCGGTTGGTGGTCGGTGGCCGGCTTGATAGGGTGAGCACGTCCACGTCGGCGTACAACCGAGACCCTCGTAGGCCCGCATCAGCCGCAACGCCATCTCGCGCCGCTTGAGGTCGAGTCGCACGCGCCGGGGATGCAACAGATCGAGCGCGCCGACATTGAGCGTCGCTTTGACCTTGACCGTGGCGCCGAGTTCCACCAGCCGTTCGGCGAACAGCACACCGCTGTCGCCGTGATACAGACAGCCGTCGATATGCGCCGATGTGACCGGAATGAGCCGGTCCGCGCCCAGCAGCCGGCCCGTCTCCACCACGATTCGCAGGGCCATGGCCGCGCCGTCTCCGGTCTCGCCAGCCAGAATGGCCTGTTCTTCCTCATCCAAAAGCATTGGGGCCTCGACAGCACTCACCCGAAGTTGATAATCCGGCCCCGGCCCCGGGGGCAACCCGCACCTGATATCGCCAAGGGAACTCGTCATGCCTCATTCGACACGACTGTTGTTCTTCGCAGGCTCGGCGCGGGAGGGATCGTACAACAAGCGTCTGGCCAGCCTGTCGGCCCAGATCGCCGAGGCGAACGGACTTCCCTCCACCCTCGCCGACCTCGGCGACTACCCGATGCCGATCTACGACGCCGATCTGGAGACGCGCAGCGGCCCTCCGGAGAACGCGCGCAAGCTCAAGGCGCTGATGGAGGTCCACAAGGGTATTTTCATCGTGGCCCCCGAGTACAACGCATCGATCACGCCGCTTCTCAAGAACGCCATCGACTGGGTGTCGCGGATCAAGGACGAGAACGGCCAGACGGTCTACAAGACCCGCGTCTTCGCGTTGGCCTCCGCCTCGCCCGGCCAATTCGGCGGCATGCGCGGCCTCTTGACCCTGCGTCAGGTGCTGGAAGTCGGTCTCGGCGCCTTCGTAATGCCGGACCAGATTGCGGTGCCGCGGGCGGCCGAGGCATTCGACGAGCAAGGACATCTCAAGGACAAGACCCAGCAGGCAGCCCTCAAAGGGGTCATCGAGAAGCTGGCCCGCGCCGCCCGCGTCCTGCATGGCGATGCCTAACGTGCGCGGCGGTCACTGGACAGAGAGGATGCGCAAGATGGTGGAGATGGACGCCAAGGATCGCCTCATGGTGGCACTTGACGTGCCGACGGCCGAGGAGGCCCGCCGGCTCGTCTCCAAGCTTGGCGATGCGGTGTCGGTCTACAAAGTGGGCCTCGAATTGCTGTTCGCCGGCGGCCTGAGCTTCGCACGCGAGTTGAAAGGCGCTGGTAAGGCCGTATTCCTCGACATGAAGCTGCTCGACATCGCCAACACGGTCGAGCATGCAGTGGCCAATGTCGCCGAACTGGGCTTCGATTTCCTGACCATTCATGGCCAGGACGCCAAAACACTGCGTGCGGCGGCTGCCGGCCGCGGCAAGAGCCGCCTCAAGCTGCTGGCCGTCACGGTGCTGACCAATCTGACCGTCGATGATCTGGCCCAACAGGGCATTGCACGTTCCCCGGCCGACCTTGTTCTCGCCCGCGCCCGGATTGCCCGTGAGGCGGGCTGCGACGGCGTTATCTCCTCGGGTCAGGAGGCCGCTCAGGTGAGACGCGACGTCGGCCCCGATTTTCTCATCGTCACGCCTGGTATCCGGCTGCCGGGCGGCACCACCGACGACCAGGCTCGCGTCATGACGCCGGACAGTGCCATCGCAGCCGGTGCCGACTATCTCGTCGTCGGCCGCCCGATCACGCGCGCCGATGATCCGAAAGTGATGGCCCAGGCGTTCACGCGACATATCGCGGAAGCCGCGGACCGCCGCCGCCTGGTCTAGCTGTCAGTCCGCCGTGCCACTCAGTCGTAGGAGAGCCAGCATGCCCAAAGGATATGTGATTGCCCGTGCGATCGTGACCAATCCGACCGCGTGGGCCGAATATGCGGCCAAGGCCAGCGAGGCCATCAAGAAGTACGGCGGCAAGCCACTGGCGCGCGGTGGCCGGGTCGAGGTCGCCGAGGGCGAGGGTCGTGCGCGCAACGCGGTGTTGGAGTTCGAGAGCTTCGATCAGGCGCGGGCCTACGTTAATTCGCCCGAATATGCGGCGGCGCGCAAGCTGCGCGAGAACGCCGGCATGTTAGACCTTGTCGTTGTCGAAGGGGCCGCCTGAGTGCGGCACGACACATGACCCCCGCCGGTGTCCTGGAAACCGTGCTTTACGCTGACGATCTGGTTGCGGCCGAGCGCTTCTATCGCGATGTGCTTGGGCTAGTGCCGTTCACGAAAGCGCCCGATCGTCATCTGTTCTACCGCTGTGGGGACAGTCAGGTGCTGCTGATTTTCAACCCAACGGCCACGGCGAGGCCGCCTGCGCCCGGCGCACTGCCGGTGCCCCCGCACGGCGCCCATGGACCGGGTCACGTCTGCTTTCGTGCGTCTGCCGCCGAGATCGACGCCTGGTGCCGGCGACTCGAAGCGCACGGCGTCGCGATCGAGGCAGATTTCGAATGGCCCAAGGGAGGCCGATCGATCTATCTCCGCGATCCGGCTGGCAACTGCCTGGAGTTCGCCGAGCCGCGCATCTGGGGGTTCGCGTGACGCGCCGCCTGCACCAGGGAACACGCCTCGTCGTCGCCAGCCACAACCCCGGCAAGGTCCGCGAGATCGAGGATCTCGTTGCGCCGTTCGGGTTGGACGTGGTCTCTGCCGGCGCCCTTGGCTTGCCCGAGCCCGAGGAAACCGAAACGACGTTCGCCGGCAACGCGCGGCTGAAGGCCCGCACCGCCGCCGGTGGTGCGGGTCTTCCCGCGCTCGCCGACGACTCGGGCCTCGAGGTCGCGGTGCTCGGCGGCGCACCAGGCATCTACTCGGCGCGGTGGGCAGGCCCCTCGAAGGACTTCGCGGCGGCCATGGCCAAGGTGGCAGCCGAGGTGGGCGCATCGGGCACCTGGCCGGCGACCCCACCGCGTGCCAACTTTACCTGCGCGCTATGTCTCGCTTGGCCGGACGGCGAGGCCCATGTATTCGAGGGCAAGGTCTTTGGAACCCTCGTCTGGCCGCCGCGCGGACGCCGGGGGTTCGGCTATGATCCGATGTTTCTTGCCGACTGCGAGGCGTTGACCTTCGGCGAGATGGAGCCTGAACAAAAGCATGCGATCAGCCACCGAGCCCGCGCGTTCGAGCTTTTTGTCCGAGCCTGCCTCGCGTGAGCCGGCCGCCGCGGCTGATGGCGGCTTCGGCGTCTATGTCCACTGGCCGTTCTGCGCCTCCAAGTGCCCCTATTGCGACTTCAACAGCCACGTTCGGGCGTCCGGCATCGACGAGCCGCGCTTCCTGGCCGCGTTCCTGCGTGAGATGGCCTACGCGCGCGAGCTCACCGGCCCCCGTCGCGCGGTGAGCGTCTTTTTCGGCGGCGGCACACCATCGCTGATGCAGCCGGCCACCGTCGGCCGCCTCATTGAGGAGATCGATCGCCTTTGGCCGCTGGACGCCGGGGCGGAGATCACGCTCGAGGCCAATCCCGGCAGCGTCGAGGCGGCCCGCTTTCGCGGCTATCATGCCGCTGGCGTCAATCGCGTGTCGCTGGGCGTGCAGTCTCTGCGCGAGGCCGATTTGAAGGCGCTAGGCCGCGTTCATACCGTCGCCGAGGCCAAGGCGGCCATAGCCATCGCTCAGGCGACGTTCGAGCGCTCGTCGTTCGACCTCATCTATGCGCGGCCGGCCCAGACCGAGGCGGCCTGGCAGGATGAGCTCGGCGAGGCATTGGCGCTCGCCCACGGACATCTGTCGCTCTATCAGCTCACCATCGAGCAGGGCACGCCGTTCGCCGCGCTCCATTCCGCCGGTAAGCTCCGTATCCCCGATCCCGAGCGGGCCGATGCCCTTTACGAGGTGACCCAGAGCATGACGGCCGCGGCCGGACTGCCGGCCTACGAGATTTCCAACCACGCCCGCGCCGGCGAGGAGAGCCGTCACAACCTCGTTTACTGGCGCTACGGCACGTATGCCGGCATCGGCCCCGGCGCTCATGGCCGCCTTGGTCATGATGGGCAGCGCGTCGCGACCGCCACCGAGCGCCACCCCGAGCGCTGGCTGCAGGCCGTCGAGCGGGAGGGGCACGGTCTCGTCGAGCGCGCCTTCCTTTCGCCCGCCGAGCAAGCGGACGAGGCGTTGCTGATGGGGCTGCGGCTGCGCGAAGGCATCGATCTTTCTCGTCTCGTTTACCTGGGCGGCGTGCGCCCTGCGGACCACGTGATCGACAGCCTGGCCGACCTCGGCGTGATCGAGCGGATCGGTTCCGATCGTATCGTGGCGACGCCACGGGGCCGCTTCGTCTTGAACGAGCTCGTCGTGCAGCTATCGCGCAGCTTTCGACCGGCGCCGTGATCGCCCCATTGGGGCAGCGAGATCGAGGGTGGCCGCCTCCGCGAGCAGCCACGCGCGGAAAGCGCTAGCAACAGGCCGCGTTTCGGTGCCGCGCGGGCATACGAAATAGAACGCACGCGGCGAGGACAGCTCGAGATCGAACGGCGCGACCAGCCGTCCCGTGCGTAAATCATCGAGTGCCAGAATCTTGTGGGCGAGCACGATGCCGGCGCCCTCGACAGCGGCGTCGAGTGCGTGGTCGGCGCTGTTGAACCGCAAGCCCCGGCGCACATCGACGCCCTTGACCCCGGCGAGCTCGAGCCACTCGGCCCATCCCGGCAGCAGCGCGCGCCCCGTCAGCGATTCATCGTGGATCAGCGGCACCCCCTTGAGGTCGGCGGGCGAGCGCAGACCACCGGCGGCGCGGCACACCTTCGGACTGCAGACCGGCAGCAGAATGAGATCGAACAGCTTTTCGGCGACTAGGTCCGGATTCGGCGGCACGTCCGTCCGCATGTTGCGGATAGCGACATCGACTCCGTCGGTGATGAAGTTCGCCAGTCCCATGCTCGAGGAGATGCGCGCATCGATGTCCGGGTATGCTTCGAGAAAGCGGTAGAGGCGAGGCGTGAGCCATTTGGCGGTGAAGCCAGGCGGCGTGCTGATCACCAACACCCGGTCGCTGCCGAGGCGCTCCAGCCCGCCCACCGCCTGCCTGATCTGCGTGAAGCCCGCGTGCAGGCCCGGATAGAGCAGATGCCCGGCTTCGGTAAGCGCGATGCTGCGACTGCGTCGGCTGAACAGTTTCACCCCGAGAAACGCTTCCAATCCCTTGATCTGATGGCTGAGCGCCGCCGGCGTCACGGCTAGCTCCGCGGCCGCCTTGGTCAAGCTCAGATGCCGAGCAGCGGCCTCGAAGGCCCGGAGTGCAGTCAGCGGCGGTAGGGCACGATGCATGAGATTTTCTCAAAGGGGGGATGAGAGATCATCGTTTGTTCGGCCAAGCTCGGATGCACTATCTTCTAAACTACAAGAAGAGTTGAGATGAGGAGCACTAAAATGTCGGTTCATCATCACGAGCGGACCGAGTACCCGACCCCGGAGCGCCTGCGCGAGCTGATCCAGAGCGCCCGGGACGAGCGGGCGCAGGTCGTCGCAGAGCTGTTCGGCTTTGGTTTCAGGGCCGCGCGTGATGTCGTGCTGCGGACGGCCCATGCACACGACAAAGACACTTCCGGACTGACAATGGCACCCCTGCCGCGGAGCTAACGAGTTCCGGTCGGATGAACAGTCCGGCCGGCTGGTCCGGGAGCCCGCCTTCCCTCCCCCTGTGACGATCCCGGACTGTTGTCGGCGGACCGAGGAGCCCCTCCTCGGTCCGCCTTTTTCCTTTGCAAGGCCAGGGCGCGATTCTCTGGCGCCGCCGACGCGGCTGAATGGACCGTAGACATCCCATCCCGGCCCGACTAAGCACGCCGGGCCATGATGAAACGACTATACGATTGGATGATGCGGATGGCGGGGCACGCGCGCGCCCCGCAAGCTCTGTTTTGGGTCGCCTTCATTGAAAGCTCGGTTTTCCCGATCCCGCCCGACGTCATGCTGATACCGATGGTATTGGCCAACCGGCTCAAGGCATGGTGGTACGCCGCAGTTGCCACCGTCGGCTCGGTTCTCGGTGGCGTCGCCGGCTACGCGATCGGCTACTTTCTGTTCGAGCTGATCGGCCACAAGGTTCTCGCCTTCTACGGCTATGCCGATCGCTTCGGCGAGCTGGCGTCATGGTTCAACGAGTGGGGCGTGTGGATTCTGATCATCAAGGGAATGACGCCTTTTCCCTATAAGGTCCTGACTATTCTCGCCGGCACCACCCATATGAACATCGTGGAGTTCATCGTCGCGAGCATCATCGCGCGCGCCATGCGGTTCTATCTGGTGGCCGGACTGCTCTACTGGTTTGGCGCACCGATCCGGGATTTCATCGAGAAGCGTTTGAGTCTGGTGACAACCGTGTTCGTGGTTCTCCTCGTCGGCGGCTTCGTTGCCATCAAGTTCCTGGTCTAGTCGCGAGTTCATCGATGGTCCTTTCGAGCACCGCGCCGCCGAGGCATCCCGCCTATGCACCGGGAGCGCTCGCTCTCCTCGGGGCCGCCGCGATCATCCTGGGCGCGCTTGCCTTCCAGTACCTGGGTGGGCTGGCGCCGTGCCCGCTGTGCCTTGAGCAGCGCTACGCCTACTACGCGGGGATACCAGCCCTGTTCCTGGCCCTCATCCTGCTCTCCGCCGGCGTGCCCCGTGCAGCAGGTGTCCTGTTTGCACTGGTCGCTGTAGGCTTTCTCGCCAATGCCGGGCTGGGCGCCTACCACGCGGGCGTCGAGTGGCACTGGTGGGCTGGTCCGGCCACCTGCTCCGGCGAGGCGCTCGCGCCGCTGGGCGCCGGGGGCAGCGGAGGCGTGCTCGGACAACTCGCGACCACCCGAGTGATTCGCTGTGACGAGGCTCCGTGGGCGCTGTGGGGGATCTCGCTCGCCGGCTGGAACGCAATTTTTTCCGCGATTTTGGCGATCATCGCCATAAAGGCCGCCGCAATGGCCCTTTTTCCGGGCGCTTCGGGCCGCCGCTGACCCGTTCCGACCTCGCAATTTGCGCTTGGTTACCGACATTTCATGGGAAATCCCCCGCCCTGCCGGCGGCCTGTCACTATTCTGCCACCGATCAACGATTTATTCTCCCTCGTTCGCGGAACACAAGGCGAACTGGTGCCGGTGAGTAGCGTTGAGTTGTTCAGTGGGTAGCGTTGCGTACGAGTAGCGTCGCGTAAGGGGGTTGGGGTGGTTCAAGTTTTGCGTCCCGCCGACTCTGCTGGGTTGCCTCGTGATGTCCTGTTCAGGCGTCTGTGGACAACCACGAAGGCAAGCGAAACTCGCCCGGCAGACCCCGCGTTTCCCGTGTCGAGTGTGCGTTCCCGTAATGTCAGTCGCCGCGTTGCGTTGCGTTCCAAGGGTGGTGTTCGCGTCCCCGCAAGCAGCGTCTTTGAGTTGTGTTCCGTTGCGTCCGCGTTGGGTGTGTCCCCGAAGGGAGTGCTCAGGTTTGCGTATCTGTCCTTGAAGCGAGCCGCGATCGCGAAAACGTGCCTCGGTGTCGCCGAGCGGCTCGCCAAGCTTTCCCCGACGACGCGTTTCGTTGCGTCCGTGAGTCCAGTTTCGTTGCGTCGCCCCGAGAAGGGTCGGCGCCTTCAGTGAGACAGTTGAGTGAGATGACGACAGTTGAGTCCACGTGGCGTCCGTTGTGTGCCGTTGTCGGTCCGCTGATCAGCGCGCTCCATGTCGCGAGCGCAGCATCCCCCGCGTCTGATCGAGCCGCAGCGGTGAAGGCAAGTGCGCGTGAACAGAGGCCGGCGAAAGCCTGAAGCGGCCCCGAATGGTTTGGAGGGCGTTACCCTCCGTCGAGCTGGCAAGCGTGCCTAGTGAGGAAATATTCCTACTCATGGCGTCACATTGCACGGTATTGCGTAGTGATGCCGAACGCTGGGTACGCTTGCCACCCCTCGACCTGCCGGACGAGAGCCGCGGCCCGATCAGTGAGGCGAAAGAGATGACACCCGATCACATCAATCCCCTGCAGTGGCACCAGGCCATGGGCCTTGCACGCCAGTCTTGTGCGCGGATCTTCCGCGACGGTGGCGCTCCGTCGGATGCGCTGGCGGCGTTCGGCGTATCCGCCGCATCGTCGCAGTCCGACGACTGGAGCAAGGTGGTCACCGCGATCGCTCTGGAGCTGTGCCGTCAGCCGCTGCGCAAGGCCGCCTGATCCGAATCCAATTCTGCGCTGGCCCGGCACCCGTGCCACTTGTGTTGTGGGTAGCCTAGCCTCGCATCTCGGTTCGTCTCTCTGTCGTCCAACCTCGCAAGCTCCGGCACCAGCTGTGCCGGAGCTTTTTTTGCCCGTTCACCAGTTCCGCCGTTGCCGAGCAAGGTCCCGCCGGCCAAGGACTTTTAGCCCCCGACAACCCTTGCAATCCCGAGCGCTTTGCGCGATAAGACCCACCGCGCCGGAACCCAACCGGCAGTTGCCCCACAAAATCGGATGCGGGTGTAGCTCAGGGGTAGAGCATCACGTTGCCAACGTGAGGGTCGAGGGTTCAAATCCCTTCGCCCGCTCCAATCAAATCAAGTGGTTAGCCATCAAATTCGCCGCCCTGCCCGTCGAGGGAGCGGGCTACAGCTTTCGGCTGTCATAGGCCCAGTGCAGGAGCGCCTGGCGCTGCCGCCGGCGGCAGCCGATATCGCCCGGTTCACAGTTGCGCTCGATCTGGCGCACGTGGCGGCGCATCGCCTTCCAGCGCTTGATCTGCCGGGCGTCCTCGTCGGGAATGCGCCGTCCCATGTAGTACCGGCAGTACCATTGGAACCAGCCGCGCGGATCGTCGGGGTAGATCCAACCCTTTCGGCGCCACACGGACAGCGGCTGGCTGGCGGCGACACCGAAACAGTTGAGCGAAGAATCCGCCGTACCTCTCGCCACCTTGGCATTGGCGAACCAGGCCCGCGGGAACTCGCGCTTGCAGTCGGTCATGTACTTGCCGCCGAACACGCCGAGCCGCAGCATCTCGTGCGGCGTCAGCTCCGGCTGGAACTCGGGATCGAAAGCGCGCCCCACCGGCGCAACAAGATCATACCGATATCCCCGTTGCATCCGGTCGTTGACCGTGACGGTTTTCCGTCTCATCGCGCGGCGACCAGGCGCACCACCAACAGCCGCCCCTATCGCCGCTTGCTCTGCGCGGCCGTCTGCACGGGCGCCGGACAATTCACCGACAGTACAGAGCGGCATTGCGGCGGCAGCTTCCACCACGCGTCATAGACCTGCACACCGGCCCCGAACGCGACCAATCCGATTCCCAAGGCGTTGAGCGCCAACCCCTTGGTCGAAATGAGCTTTGGTAGCAGCCGCGGCGCAAACACGCCGATGACCAGCCCAAGCGCAACCAGAACGATTCCCCAGATCGCAAGCATGATGCCCTCCCCGCGAATCACTATCGAGAATTCAACCGAAGCGAGAAGGCCGGAAGGTGGCAGCCAGAGACAGTTCGATTTCCCTCCGCGATCATGACGCTTTGGTGTCACATTTCCGATCGCGGCCCAACTTTCACCCGAATCGAAAGTCGATAGTCCGTCTCCCGCGGGAGGCTGGCCCGCGGTCTACGCTGGGGGTCAGTTTCTGGGGGAGGCAGGGTGCTGACGTACCCCGCACACGAGGCATCCTGCCTCACTCAGAACCCAGAGATTCGTGAGCCACGTCGATCCGCGCGCCGCCGCGCCAGGGCCATGAACCGCAGCGAACCGCAGCCTCATGACATCCAGATGGTCCTGCGTCACGTGCGCATGTCGCCTCGCGCATCAGGCCGGGGCGGCAGCGCTTGCAGGTCGCACCCGACCGGTTTGGCCCTGCTGGAGGCGTGCGAGAATCTCGTCAGTGAGCGCCCGCAGGGCCCGCCCTGTCTCGCCCGGATATTTGGCCGTGTAGGAACGCTCCTGGGTGGAGAACCGGGCTGCCGACTGCAGCGACGTCATGCGCGGCAGCGCCTGATCGAAGCAGCGGTTGTCCCCGTTTTCCTTCAGCCAGCGATGGTATTCCTCATCGATCGGCGAATACTCGTCCTTCATGTTGATCAGCACGCCTAGATTCTCCGCGAACCCCATTTCGGGATTGAGCGCCTTGAACCGGCGCAGCACCTCGAGCCCGCACGTGGAGAGGTAATCCGGTTTGGTCGGCGAGATGTGGAAATCGGCCTCCCTGAGCCAACTCTCGGTGAGGATCGACAGTCCCGGAGGGCAGTCGATCAGCACGACGTCGAAGATCGGCCGTACTTGCCCCAGGAGCTGCCCGATGACCGTGCGCAGTTGCGCGTGCTGGCTCTCCTTGGAGACTTCGCGCTCGAACAGCGTGAGCTGCATGTCGCTGGGGATCAGATAGATCGAGCGGGCGTCATCGACATCGGAGACGCCGCGGACAACGAATTTTGGCCACTCAGTCGACTGCCGGCTCAGCACCGTTGCGACGAGATAGTCGACGATCGATAGACTATCCTGCTGGAGCTTGTGGAGGGTGGCGGGCGTCATCAGCATTGAGCTGACGCTTGCCTGCGAGTCCGAATCGATCACCAGCACGTTCTTGCGGTGAAACGAGGCCAATGTCTCGGCGATCGACAGCACGATCGTCGACTTTCCGACGCCGCCCTTCGTATTCATAACGGCGATCGTGTTACGCATTACGCCAATGCCTTCCCTGCCGCCGTCGCCCGCGATCGTCGGCCTGCTCCCCATCGAATACCCAAGACATGACATAGAGTTTACCGCCAAGGGAAGGGGCGCGATGACCCCCTGTCCCAAGCGCGAAGCGGCGCGATCGGAATGTCCGCACGATGCGCATCACACGAGTCGCGCCGTGGACGGTGGTCCCGGCTCCGCTGCGTGCTCCAGGGCCTCCGATAGCGTGTCGAGATCGGCGCGCACGCGTTGTGCATTGGCCTCGTCGCCGACCGATTCGAACAAGTCGAGCGCTCTGAGCTGCACCTGCGCCGCGTGGTTCAGCAAGGCCGGCTCTGCCCGTCGCTCGCCGAGCATCCACAGCACCTGGCCGAGCCGCGCGCCGGCCTGCGCACGTGCGCCCGGGGAAAGACCGGGCGCACCAGTAACCGCTTCCAGAGGCACAACTGCGGCGGCGATTCGCTCCGCATTGCCGGTGGTCCGGCCGAGCCAGAGCAGCGCCTCGCCAAGCTCGGATTGTGCCTTCGTCCAGATGTCCGGCGCGGATTCTCGATCGAGGCCCTCGAGTGCCGCCCGGTACGACATCACAGAGTCTTCGACCGCCATGACACTGTTGGCCGATTGCCCGAACGCCCAACGTGCCGTGCCGAGACTGGCGTGGGAGAGCGCCACCTGCCGCTCCATTCGCGTGCGCGAGAAGATCGCGATGGCGCCCTCCAGTAGCGGCATCGCATCGAGATAGGGCTGCGTTTCGCGCCATTTGAGCCCGTTGGCGATCAGCAGGTTGGCCAGCCGGAGCTGGCCGGCCGCCCATCCGGCATGGCCGTCGGCCGTCGTCAGTTGCTGCCCCGCCTGGGTGAGCAGCCGAATGGCCTCGGTCCTCGCGGCGTCATCCCTCGCCGCGTCGTCCTCGCCCAGCAGGAGATTGGCTTGCCGAACTAGAAAGCTCCACCGCACGCCGCGCTCCGACTTCGGCAGACAGCGTACGGCAGACGCGAGGTGCCGGAGCGCGCGGCGCGGGTCGCCGCTGATTTCCGCCAGACGTCCGCGCGCGGCCCGCGTTTCCGCCGCTGCCGTGAGATACTGGTGCGACAGGCCGAGGTCCGTCTGGGCGGCCCGCACGTCGACCCCTTCGGCTTCCCGCAGTGCTCGATCGGCTTCTTCGAAATCGCCCTCCGATAGGCGCGCAGCGGCCCTGAGGCGGAGCGCTCCAGCCGGCGTCGACGACGGCAGGCCGTAATTGAGGCGGTCGATCAGGTCGTTGCAGCGTTCGAGCGCGCTTGCGACTGACGCAGCCCCGTTCTCGGACTCGCTGCCAGGGGCAAGCCGGCGCGCCATGACCGACTCCCCGGCCGCCGTGAGGCGGTTAGCCAACGGACTCGCGGACGATTGTTCCGCTGGATCGGTCGGCACGGCTTCGGACGGCTCGCCCGGGCCATCCGCATCATCACCGTCCGTTATTGCTTGGAGCGCCAGTGCCAGCGCTTCGACGGGCGTCGTGCCGGACCGGGAACCGCCGCCATCGTCGGGTGCGCTTGCCAGCACCGGAGCGATCGTACGTGCCAGGGCCGCGATTGTTCCGCGCTCGGCAAGCATCAGCCCAAACAGTCGCTCGAGCAGCAGGCCGACAACCGATTCATCGAGACCAAGATGGCCGAAGGCGGCCGCTGCGCGACCCTGCGTGACGACCTCGGCCGTGAGCCGCCACGCCGCGTCGTCGAGAGCCGCCGTATCCGCTGGCGCGCGGAACGCTGCCGCCAGGCCGTCGGGAGTGGGTCGGAACGACTCCAGCACGTCCGGCAGCATCTGCGCATAGCGCTCGAGCTCGGTGACCGGCAGCCCGGACCGCTCTCGCGTCTGCAACATCCCGGTGATCGTGCGCTCGAGGAGGCCGCGCGTCGCCGCCGGCTCGTCTTCGGCAAGCGCTCCGATCAATCGGTCACCGGCCGCAACAGCACCCCCGGCCACGGCAATCGGAAGCCCTGCGGCGAGTGTTGCCGCACCTGCCCCGATCAGCCTGACCAGCGCCTCCATTCCCGCCCGTTTCCCCGTTGTGGATCTCAGGATGCTCGTTCGCGTGCCGTGTGGTGGTATTCGCGATTAGGCCGCATCTCGGTCGCCGCGGCGATTCGGTTCGACATGTTGTAGAATCCGGTCACCGCCGCGATGTCCCAGATGTCACGATCCGAGAATCCGGCCTTTCTCAAGGCTTGACGGTCGTTTTCCCCGACCTTGTCGGGATGCTCAGTGAGCTTGACCGCGAAATCGAGCATTGCGGTGCGGCGCGGCGACAGATTGGCCGCGCGATAGTTCTGCGCGATCACCTCACCCATCTCCGGGTCCTTGGCGCGCTGGCGCACCGCCGCGCCGTGTGCGGCCAAGCAGTAGTGGCAGTGGTTCACCGCGCTCACGGCCACGGCGATCATCTCCCGCTCGAGTTTGTCGAGGCCGCTGTCGGCGAGCATCAGGTCGTCCACCATGTCGATGAACGCCTTGAGCTTGGCGACGTCGAAGGCATAGGCCGCGAGCACGTTGGGCACGAAGCCGAGCTTCTCTTCGCACTTCGCGAAATATGCGGCGAGCTCCGGCGTGAGCTTTGCCGGGGAGCCGAGATCGAGTGCCGTCACTGGATCGGTCTTTTTCTTCGACATCTGTCCCTCACGTTCTGTCCCCCCAGCAAAACGCGCATGTCATCGCGCCGCCGTGAAAAATTGCTGGGGTACGCTGCTCCCATCACGGCGAGGGATGGCCAACCTGCATCCTTCCCTCTACCCTGACCGGACGACGGCGGCTCGGCAAGTCTCAAGACCGGGAAGAAACACAATGGCTCTCGACAGCGACGCCACCCAAAAAACATCGTTCAAGCGGGTTCAGACGCTCTTGCCAGCAACCGCCGGCCTCCAGCGTTTTGCCATGGGGTTGTTCGGCGGCGATGCCGCCGACGCGACTGCGGATTATCCCGAGGACAGCCTTGCCGCGTTGGCCCGCGACGCCTTCGCGTTCGTCGAGGAAAAGCCGCGCGGCCGCCACAAGATCCGCGCCCGCCGCATCAGCATCCCGTTGCACGGCAAGCCGCACACGCTGACTGTGGTCGAGATCCTCAACGACGACATGCCCTTCCTGGTCGATAGCCTGATGGCAGAGATCCAGGCGCGCGGCCTCATGAGTCGCCTCGTTCTCCACCCGATCCTCAAGGTTCAGCGCTCGGCTGCCGGACGACTCGAGGCCGTCGTCGGACCCGGCGATCGCAATTGGAGTGACGGCACGCAGGAAAGCTTCATCACCATTCACCTCGACGCGCTGTCCGAGGATGCCGCCGCCGATCTCGTCGCCGCGCTGTCTGTCGTGCTTGACGACGTCCGTATCGCTGTCACTGACTGGCACACGATGCTCGCGCGCCTTGATCGCGCTATCGAGGCTTTGGAGCGCAATCCGCCCGGTATCGCACCGGGGCTGCTCGCCGAGTCGCTGGCGTTCTGCCGCTGGCTGCGCGACGGCAATTTCACTTTCCTCGGCCTGCGTGAGTTCCGCCTTCAGGGTGATGTCGAAAGCGGTGATCTGGTCCCCGTTGACGGCTCCGGTCTCGGCGTGCTTCGCGACCCTTCCGTGCACGTGCTCACGCGCGGCGGCGAAAGTCTGGCGATGACGCCGGAAATCCGCCGCTACGTATTCACGCCCGAGCCGCTGATCATCACCAAATCCAACATCCTCTCCCGTATCCACCGACGAGCCCACATGGACTACGTCGGACTGAAGATCTACGCGCCCGGCGGTGAGCCGGCGGGCGAGCTGCGCGTGGTCGGCTTGTTTACATCGGCAGCCTATACCCAGGCGCCGGGCGACATCCCTTTCCTGCGCCACAAGGTCGAATCGGTGCTCGCCAAGTCGGGCTACGCACCAGGCGGCCATGACGCCAAGGCGCTGAGCAATGTCCTTGCCACCTTCCCGCGCGACGAGCTGTTCCGCATCGGCGATCAGAAGCTGCTCGAATGGGCGCGCGGCATCGTTGATCTCGAGTTGCGGCCCCGCGTTCGCGTCTTTGCCCGTCCTGATCGTTTCGATCGCTTCGTCTCGGTGCTCGTGTACACGCTGCGCGACCGCTTCACGACGGCTGTGCGCGAGCGCATCAGCCAGCTCCTTGCCGAAAGCTACAACGGCCGCCTGACCGCGTTCACGCCGTTCTTTCCGGAAGGCCCGATGGTGCGCGTGCATTTCATCATCGGCCGCAATGAAGGCCCCCGGCCCGAGGTCGACGAGGCCAAGCTCGAGCGCCAGATCACCGAGATCGCGCGAACCTGGGGTGATCAGCTCGCAGAGGTCCTCAGCGACGATGATCAGCCGGCCACTGCACTGGACAAATACCGAGAGGCCTTCTCGGCCGGGTATGCGGAGACCTTTACGGCGCAGCGCGCGCTCGAGGACATCCTCCGCATCGAGCGCCTCGGTCCGGACCGCCCCGTTGCGATCGATTTCCATCGCGAGGCCGGCATGCCGGCGACCCGGGTTCGTGCCGCCGTCTACCGCTTCGACAAGCCGATACCGCTGTCCGAGCGGGTGCCGGTGCTGGAGAATCTTGGCTTTTCTGCCATCGACGAGCGCAGCTACCGCGTGATGCCGCGCTTTCCGGATGGCGTGCGCGAGGTGACGCTGCACGACATGGTGCTCGAGCGGGCGGACGGCCTCCCCATCGATCTCGCCCAATGCGACGCTCGCATGGAGGGTTGCTTCCTCGCCGTGTTCCGCGGCGACGCCGACAACGACGGCTTCAACCGGCTCGTCGTAGCGGCCGGCGCGGACTGGCGCGAGGTCGCGGTGTTGCGGGCGTATGCAGCCTATCTGCGCCAGATGCGGGCGCCTTTCGGTCCCCGCTACATCGCCGACACGTTGACCCGTCACGCCGGGATGGCGCGCGACCTCGTCGAGCTGTTCCGCACCCGCTTCGATCCCGGCATTGCCGAGGAGCGGCGCAGTACCGTACAGGCCGACATCGCCAAACGGCTCGAGAGCGCCTTGGCCCAGGTCGAGAGCTTGGATGAGGATCGCATTCTGCGCCACTACCTCAACCTCGTCATGGCGACGGTCCGCACCAATTTCTTCCAGACGGGCGCCGCCGGCGCGCCGAAGCCCGCGATCGCGTTCAAGATCGCCTCCAAGAGCGTCGACGGACTGCCTGAGCCGAGACCGTTCCGCGAGATCTGGGTCTACAGCCCGCGCGTGGAAGGCGTGCATCTGCGCTTCGCAGCCATCGCCCGCGGAGGTATCCGTTGGTCGGACCGCGCGCAGGACTTCCGCACGGAAGTCTTGGGCCTGTGCCGTGCCCAGCAGGTCAAGAACACGGTCATCGTTCCGACCGGCGCCAAGGGCGGCTTCCTGCCTAAGCAGATGCCACGTTCCGGCTCCCGCGACGAGGTGATGAAGGAGGGCATCGCCAGCTATCGTATTTTCATCTCGTCGCTGCTCGACATCACCGACAACATCAAAGACGGACAGATCGTCCCGCCACCACGCGTCGTGCGCCACGACGCTGACGATCCCTATCTCGTAGTGGCGGCCGACAAAGGCACCGCCACATTCTCTGACTATGCCAACGAGATTTCCGCCGCCTACGGCCACTGGCTGGGCGATGCCTTCGCGTCCGGTGGCTCGGTTGGCTACGACCACAAGAAGATGGCGATCACAGCGCGCGGCGCCTGGGAGTGCGTCAAACGCCACTTCCGCGAGATCGATATCGACATCCAGACGACGCCCTTCCGCGTCGTCGGCGTGGGTGACATGTCTGGCGACGTGTTCGGCAACGGCATGCTGCTCTCGCCCGCTATCAAGCTCGTCGCCGCCTTCGACCATCGCGACATCTTTATCGATCCCGAACCCGACCCGGCCGTCGGCCTCGCCGAGCGCCAGCGGCTGTTCGACCTGCCGCGCTCAAGCTGGCAGGACTACGACAAGACCAAGATATCGAAGGGCGGCGGCGTTTTCTCGCGCTCCGGTAAGTCGATCCTCTTGTCACCCGAGACGCGGGCGTTGCTGGGTGTGACCACTCCGGCGATGACGCCGGCCGAGCTCATCAATACCATCCTCAAATGCGAGACTGACCTTCTGTGGTTCGGTGGCATCGGCACTTACATCCGCGCTTCCACGGAGACCGACGATCAGGCCGGCGATCGCGCCAATGATGCCGTTCGCATCACGGGGCTCGACGTGCGCGCCAAGGTCGTCGGCGAGGGTGCCAATCTGGGCGTCACACAGCGCGGACGCATCGAATACGCCGCCCGCGGCGGGCGCATCAACACCGACTTCATCGACAACTCGGCGGGTGTGAATTCCTCCGACCAGGAGGTCAACATCAAGATCGCGGTGAGCCCACCCGTCGCCGACGGTCGCCTCTCCCAGGACGAGCGCAATCGCCTGCTGGCCTCGATGACCGATGACGTTGCTGCGGGGTCTCTCGCCAACAACTATCAGCAGTCGCTGGCGCTGAGCCTCGCCGAGCTCCGTAGCGCACGCGACCTCGGGTATCTCGCCCGCCTCACCCGTGCCCTCGAAGGCCGCGGCTTGATTGATCGCAAGCTCGAAGCCTTGCCGTCGCGCTCCGAGATGGCACAGAAACAGGCGGCCGGCGTCGGACTGACCCGTCCTGAGCTCGCGGTGTTGCTCAGTTGGGCCAAGATTGCCCTTTCGGGGGACCTTCTTGCCGGGACCGTTGCGGACCATCCTGTCTGTGATCCTATTCTCATAGACTACTTCCCGCCGGCTCTGCGCGAGCGTTTCCATGAGGATCTCGAGGCGCACCGCCTGAGGCGCGAGATCATCGTCACCGGCCTCACCAATCAGATGATTAATCACGCCGGCCCGGCGATGGCCGTGCGGCTGGCCGACGAGAGCGGCCGCGGATCCGATGACATCGCCTCCGCGTACTTGGCCGCCACCTCCGCCTTCGATTTGCCGGCACTGTGGCGGGACATCGATGCCCTCGATGGCAAGATCGCCGGCCAGCGCCAGCTCGAGCTCTACGCGCGGGTCCAGGATCTCCTGCTGGAGCAGATCGCCGGCTTCCTGCGCCGCGGCGTGTCGGGCGATCTCGGCACGCTGATTGAAGAATATCGGCGCGGCATCGCCGCGGTCGCGGAGACCATCGTCACGGGCGCCACCGAGCGCCAGCAGGTGGCCCGCACCGAGGATCGGCAGCGCCTGGAGGGCTTCGGCGTGCCGCCGCGGCTCGCGGCGCGGCTGGCCGATCTCGATCTCCTTGTGCACGCACCGGCCATTACGCGGCTGGCGCGTGAGACCGCACAGCCCGGTGCCGATGTGGCTCGCGTCATCTTTGCTGCCGCCGACTACCTGCACCTCGACGAGCTCAAAGCCCGCGCCGGCGCGCTCAAGGTCACCGACTACTACGATCGACTGGCACTCAACGGCGCCGTTCGCTCGCTGGAAACGGCGGCCCGCACTCTCGCCCGTGAAGTGCTTGCCGACGGCACGCCCGACCTTGCTCACTGGGAAAAGTCGGGTGGCGCCCGTTTTGCCAAGGTCAAGCCGACGCTCGACGAGATGGCAACCGGCAGCGAGGTAACCGTATCACGCCTGACGGTCGTGGCTTCGCAGGTTCGCGATCTCGCGGGTGGTTGACTTCGAAACTGCGGCACCACCGACGCGCACATGCGCCATTGCTGCTCGAGATCGCCGCGCGCGAGCGCGATCTCCTTGGCCACCCCCTCCGCCTGCAGCGCGAGTGAATGTGCATCGCCGCCGCCATCACACCGCGCGAGAAACGGGAGCGCGAAGAAGACCTTCGCGGGACAAACCCGCGAACAGGGGCTAAGTCTGGGGCAACGGGCGAGGGAGAGCACATGACCGCAGCATCGATCGCGGACGCCGCGCCGCGCAACGCGCCGGTCCGCGCGCTCGTCGGCTGGGTGCTGGTCGACTGGGCGCTGCAGCCGTTCTACACCCTGATCCTCACCTTCCTGTTCGCGCCCTACTTCACAACGGCGGTCGTCGCAGATCCGGCCGCCGGCCAGGCGATGTGGGGCTATGCCGCCGCGTGCGCCGGCATCTTCATCGCAGTCGGTAGCCCGCTGCTCGGGGCCATGGCCGACGGTGGCGGCCGGCGCAAACCGTGGGTCGCTCTGCTGGCGCTCGTTCTGGCTGGCGGTATGGGAACGCTGTGGTGGGCCAAACCCGGCGCCGATACCACCACCATCATCGGCATCCTCGCCGCCTTCGTGCTGGCGACCGCGGCTGCCGAGTTCATCGCTGTCTTCACCAACGCGATGATGCCCACCCTCGTCACCCGCGAGCAGCTCGGCCGGCTCTCCGGTATCGGCTGGGCGGTCGGCTACGCTGGCGGCCTCGTCAGTCTCGCCATCATGGCTGGCCTCCTTGTCACCAATCCGGCGACGGGCAAGACGCTTCTCGGCCTCGAGCCGCTGCTTCGCCTCGACGTCGTGGCGCGCGAGGGCGACCGACTCGTCGGGCTCTTTGCTGCCGCCTGGATGCTGGTATTCCTGCTGCCCTTCTTCCTGTTCGTGCCCGATCGACGCACGTCCAAGCCGCCAGGCGCTGTAAGGGCGCCGCTCGCCGAGCTGTGGGCGACGCTGAAAGCCCTGCCCGGCCAGCGCGACATGCTGCTGTTTCTCATCGCCCGCGCGCTCTACACCGACGGCCTGTCTGCCATCTTCGTATTCGGCGGCATCTACGGCACCGCGGTGTTTGGCTGGGAGGCCTTCGAGCGCGGCCTGTTCGGCATCATCCTCACAGTGGTCGGCGTGATCGGCGCGGTGATCGGCGGTTTCCTCGACGATCGTCTCGGCGCCAAGAAGGTGATCATCGGCGCGCTGGTCCTCCTCATCGTCGGCGCCGTCGGCATTCTTTCGGTGAGTGCCACACACGTGCTCTTCACAGCGCCTATCGCTGCCAAGGCCGCAGGCTCCCAGCCGTTCTCGAGCACAGGCGAGCTGGTCTTACTCGCGTTCGCGATGCTCGTCGCGATCGTCTCCGCGCCCAACCAGTCGGCGAGCCGATCGCTGCTTGCCCGCCTAGCCCCGCCCGACAAGATCACGCAGTTCTTCGGGCTGTTTGCGTTCTCCGGCAAGGTGACCGCGTTTCTTGCCCCGCTACTCGTCGCCCTAGTGACGACGGCGACCGGCAGCCAGCGCATCGGCATGGCGGCGATCCTGGTGTTCCTTGTCGCCGGCATCATTCTGATGCTGCCTGTCCGCGAGCCCCGTGCTAGCGCGGCGGCCGATCCGCCACCATGAACCACGACGGTCCGGCGATCGGATCGTTCCATACCCGCTGCCAGCGAAAGCCCGCCTTCTCGTAGGCGCGCACCGCCCGCTCGTTGGCGATCGAGGGGAATACGCACACCGCGATTGCCATCGTCGTCGAGAACACCTCGTCCTTGAGGAGCCGCAGCGCCTCCGCGCCGACGCCCTTGCCGCGTAGATCCTCCGCCGCGATGAAGATGTCGAGGTCCCAAGTGCCGGGCTTGAGGTCATCGGGGAGCTGATCGCCCCACAGCGTCGCGTCGACCGCATGGGCGTAACCGGCGGCACTGCCCGCGACCTCGACAATGCGGCAGATGGCGTGCTCCGAGCCCATCGCCATCATCACCTCGGCTTCCGTGCTCGCGCGCGGCCCCCACCACGCCTCGATGTCCGGCCGCGCCAGCCAGCGCCGGATGAGCGCCCAGTCGGCCTGCGTCGCCACCCTCAATCGTATGTTGTGATCGGGCCCTGCTGTCGCCACAACTCGTCCATCACTCAATGCCGGAAGTGCCGCATGCCGGTGAGCACCATGGCGAGCCCGCGCTCGTCGGCTGCTTTGATCACCTCGTCGTCGCGCATCGAGCCGCCCGGCTGGATCACCGCCGTGGCGCCGGCATCTGCCGCCGCGATCAACCCGTCCGCGAACGGGAAGAACGCATCGGACGCCACCACCGAGCCCGTCGCCAGCGACTCCGTCAGCCCCGCCGCCTTGGCCGCTTCGGCCGCTTTCCACGCCGCGATGCACGCCGCATCGACGCGGCTCATCTGCCCGGCCCCGATGCCCACCGTTGCACCGCCCCTGGCGTAGACAATGGTGTTCGATTTCACGTGCTTGGCGACCCGGAACGCGAAGACCAGATCCGCCATCTCTGCGGCCGTCGGTTGCCGTTTTGTCACCACCTCGAGATCACTGGACTGGATCGCGCCGTTATCCCGCGACTGCACGAGGAAGCCGCCGGCGAGCGAGCGGAACGTCAGCCCCGGCGCCTTCGCATCAGGCAGGCCGCCCGTGGTCAGCAGCCGTAAATTCTTCTTGGCCGCGAACAGCGCCTTGGCCTCGTCCGTCGCATCGGGCGCGATGACCACCTCGGTGAAGATGCGTGTGATCTCCTCTGCGGCGGCTGCATCGATGGGCCGGTTGAGTGCGATGATGCCGCCGAACGCGCTGACCGGATCGCAGCGCAGCGCCGCCAGATAGGCTTCCTTCAGCGTGGCCGCGATCGCGACCCCGCACGGATTGGCGTGCTTGATGATGGCGACCGCGGCCGTCCTCTTGGGATCGAATTCGGCAACCAGCTCGAACGCCGCGTCGGTGTCATTGAGATTATTGAACGACAGCTCCTTGCCCTGGTGCTGCTGGGCGGTGGCAACGCCCCGCCGCAGCTCGGGTGAGGTGTAGAACGCGGCCCACTGGTGGGGGTTCTCGCCATAGCGAAGCTCTTGCGCCAACTTGCCGCCGAACGCGCGCCACGCCGTCGCGTTCACGTCGAGCTCCCCGGCCAACCAGTTCGAGATCGCTGCATCATACGCCGCCGTACGGGCATAGGCCTTCTGCGCCATCGCCTTGCGGAAGTCGAGCGAGGTGGCGCCATTGTTCGCGGCCATGTCGGCGAGCAGGGCTGCATAGTCTGCCGGCTCTACGATCACGGTGACGGCCGCGTGATTCTTGGCCGCGCCCCGGATCATCGCTGGCCCACCGATGTCGATGTTCTCGACGCAATCCTCATAAGCCGCGCCCCGCGCCACCGTCGCCTCGAACGGATAAAGGTTGACCACCAGAAGATCGATCGGCGCGATACTGTGCGCGGCAGCCGCCGCATCGTGGTCGGTGTTGCCGCGGACCGCCAGCAACCCTCCGTGCACCTTGGGATGCAACGTTTTGAGCCGCCCATCCATCATCTCGGGAAAACCGGTATGCTCGGAAACATCCGTCACCGGAAGGCCGGCCTGCTTGATCGCGGCCGCCGTGCCGCCCGTTGACAGCAGCGCCACTTTCCGCTTGGCCAGGTTCTGGGCCAGCTCGATGAGCCCCGTCTTGTCGGATACCGACAGCAGCGCACGCCGGATGGGGGGAGCTTGGGTCATGATATGGTCAGCCTCGACGTTGGCGGCGCGTGCCGGTCCTTACAACTCGAGCGCCGCCTAGCACGAAACCGGCCTCTGGCAAAATGGCCTCGCCGGACAATTCCACCGCGACCGCGTCCTCAGGGGCGCCCAGCCGGCAACGGCGGCGGTTTGGTCGGATCAGGCGGCGTCGGATTGGTCCGCGCCAGCGTCCAATGGACATCCGTCTCGCCGAACGATGCCCCACGCAGCACGAGCTGAAGCGTGCGTCGAGGGCCCGACGGGTCGGCGTAGTGCGCGCTTTCCTCGACCGAGAGGGCCGCGCCCTGCGCTGTAAAGCGCCAGCGCTGTCCGTCCCGCAAGATAAGCTCGGCGCCCGCTCCTTGGCCGTCAGGCGTGCACGTGACGTCGGGGTGAAGGTGGAAATGAACGGCGAAGGGCACGTCCCGGGCGAGCCGCAGCGATCCACGCGTCGGCCCCAGTCGGTCGTGGCCGATGAGGGCGCAGCCGGTGACATCGAGCATGAGGCGCCGGAAGTGCATGAGATGGAGACTGCGCATGTAGCCATCGTGCGAGGCCTGCACCTCGATCGCTCCGTCGCGCTCGGCGAAGTGCGACCGCACATGATCGGGAAAGCGGATCGGCGGCGCTCCGACCAGGCTTTCGAGAAGGTCGTTGCGCACCAGTTTGGAGGAGGACTTGCCCGCTGCGCACAGCGTGTTGTGGCTGGCCGTGGCCCGGGCCGCCGCGCGCCATTCCTGATCCGCCGGTCCCGGCACGCCCCCATTGACCAAGATGGCATGCTTGCCGGCACTCATCTCGAACGCGAGGCAACCTGCATGCGCTTGGCCAGCCAAGTGTAGCGGTGGTGGCGACCCCGTATCCGCGATGACGATCGTATCGCCGCGCTGGAGTCGCACGTAGCCAGAGGCGCGGGCGGCGCCCGCCGTCGCGTCGGCGGCGTCGCCGTAGGCCAGCACCGTCGCAAGCGCTTCCGGCGACGGCGCCCCCATGCCGTTGAAGCGGGCGAGCGTGCCGTCGCCGAGCCGCATCAGGCGGAGCATCGGCATGATCCGTCGGATCGCGCCATCCAGCACCTCCGGTGGTTGCCGCCCGCGCGTCGCGAAACACTGCCGGAGCGGCAGGAAGTCGAGCAGCAACTCGACGAGCACGCCGGGGTTGCGGCTGATGTGACCGCCGTCGGGCAGGATCTGCCGCTCGACCTCTTCGCCGAACGCGTGCTCCACGTCGCCGAGATGACGGTCGTGGCCGGCGATGCACAGGTCGCCGAACAGGAGCCCCGTCAATGCCAGCAGCCGAGGATAGCCGTCGGCAGCGTCGCACCAGGTCGCGGACAGATGAATGAGCTGCGCGCCCAGGCTATCGGCTGTACGGTCGTAGGTCGCCTGGTCGATGTCGTCGAGCAGCATTGGTGCGCTGGCCACCCAGGACATGATCCGTCGGCCGATGACCGGTGCCTCCCAGGCGATCCCGCTCCGTGTCGTCTGACGATGGATCCAATCCTGGACGAGACCGGCCCCGAGGTCGCGCGCGTCCTGGGTATCCGCCGCCCGCAAGTGACGCAGCCAGCCAAAGCCGTGGAGTTCGCGCTGCCATTCAGGGCTCGGCGGTGGCAGGTCGAACGGCGAGCCTTCGCCGAGGTGGGCCGTGGCGCCACCAAATCCGAAATGGCCCTGCGCGATCTCGCTGGCGAAACTCGGGTCAGCCGTCCGTAGATCCTGCGGCACGATCAGCAGCTCATCCGCGATCGGCGCACCATAGCGCCAACGCAGCAGCCGCGAGCCGAGCACGCGCGCCAGCGCCGACCGCCGCGCGCGATCCGTCGCCAGCACTGCGAGGCGTGTCTGCTCGGCCAGGGTTAGCGCTGGCATGACTGACCCTCGGTCCTGGAGGTCAGCATGCATCTGGAAGCCAATGAAACCATGCGATGCGATAGCCACGACGCCCGACGGAAACAAGGCGGTGCGGGTCACATTCCTGCGGCCAATCAGCAGGTTACGTCAGTTGTCCACAGCTCATGCGGGCTCGCAGCCCGAACAAGCCTTCCATCGCTGGCGGTGATCGCAGGCGGGATCACTCTCCTCTAGCGGTTCCGCGAGGTGGCCAAGGCCCCAATTTACGCCAGTTGCGTCAACCCCCTCCCCAAGGCATCGCATCCGGTGCACCTTGGCGGGTAACGATGTGCGCAGGGGACGGGACGCCGATGGCTGAAATCAACCTGAAGAAGGCCGCGCTCGACTATCACGAGGTCGACCCACCGGGGAAAATCGCCATCCAGGCGACCAAGCCCGTTGCCAACCAGGCGGACCTTGCGCTCGCCTATTCGCCCGGCGTGGCGCACGCTTGCACGGCTATTGCCGAGGACCCCTCAACCGTCTCCAAATACACCGCGCGGGGCAATCTCGTCGGCGTCGTCTCCAACGGGACGGCAGTGCTGGGGCTCGGCAACATTGGACCGCTTGCCGCCAAGCCGGTGATGGAAGGAAAGGCGGTTCTGTTCAAGAAGTTCGCCGGCATCGATGTCTACGACATCGAGGTGGCCGAGATGGATGTAGAGCCTTTCGTGGAGGCGGTCGCACGCCTTGAGCCGACGTTCGGCGGGATCAACCTCGAGGACATCAAGGCGCCGGAATGCTTCGAGATCGAGCGGCGGCTGCGAGATCGCATGAAGATACCGGTGTTCCACGACGACCAGCACGGAACGGCGATCGTGGTTGCGGCCGGCATTCTCAACGGCCTCAAGGTGGTCGGTAAGTCGCTGGCCGATGTGAAGCTTGTCGCGTCGGGCGCCGGCGCGGCGGCCCTCGCCTGCCTCAACCTGCTGGTGACGCTTGGCCTCAAGCGCGAGAACGTGTTCGTCTCCGATATCAAGGGCGTGGTCTACCAGGGTCGGACCGAGCTGATGGACCCCTACAAGGCGCCGTTCGCGCAGCCCACCAAGGCGCGAACTCTAGCCGAGATCATGCCGGGAGCGGACGTGTTCCTCGGGCTGTCGGCGGCCGGTATCGTGTCGAAAGACATGGTTGCGACGATGGCGGCGAAGCCGCTGATCTTTGCACTTGCCAATCCCAATCCGGAGATCATGCCAGAGGATGTGAAGGCGGTCCGCCCGGATGCCATCATCGCCTCAGGGCGGACGGACTACCCCAATCAGATCAACAACGTCCTATGCTTTCCCTTCATTTTCCGAGGAGCGCTCGATGTCGGCGCAACCACGATCAATGAGGAGATGAAGGCGGCGGCGGTGGTGGCGCTGGCGAGGATTGCGGAAAGTGAGGCCTCCGACATCGTGCTGTCGGCGTACCGGGCGGAAAACTTTGTGTTCGGGCCGGAGTACATCATCCCGAAGCCGTTCGACCCGCGGCTGATCACCGAGATTGCGCCGGCGGTTGCACGGGCGGCGATGGAGAGCGGGGTGGCCACGCGGCCGATCGCGGATTTCGAAGCGTACCGGCACAAGCTGTCGACATTCGTCTATCGCTCCGGATTCATGATGCGGCCAGTGTTCGAGGCCGCCAGGCTTGCCTGCAAGGAGGTGCAAAAGCGCCTGGTGTTCGCCGAGGGCGAGCACCCCTATGTGCTCCAGGCCGCGCAGCAAGTGGCGATGGAGGGTATCGCGCGGCCGATCCTAGTCGGGCGGCGGGCGTCAATTCTCCACGCCGTTCGCCATCTCGCGCTACGGATGAAGGTCGAGAAGGATTTCGACATCTTCGACCAGGAGACGGACCCGCGCATCCCGCAGCTCACCGAGGAATACAAGCGGCTGGTCGAACGGCGGGGTGTGTCGCCCAGTCATGCGCAACGCGTCATCCGCGCCGGCTCGACGGTAATCGCGGCGCTGCTGCTCCGGCGCGGGGATGCCGACGCGATGATTTGTGGCGCGGTCGGGCGGTACCAGACGCATCTCCGGCACGTGGCGCAGGTGATCGGGCGCAAGGGTGGTGCACGCGGGTTCGCAGCGCTGTCGGGGCTGATCCTCCCACAAGGGCCGTTGTTCATCACGGACACCTACGTGTCCTACGACCCCGACGCCGAGCACCTTGCCGAAATCACACTACTGGCCGTCGAAGAGGTTCGCCGCCTCGGCATCGAGCCCAAGGTCGCGCTGCTATCGCACTCGAGCTTCGGGTCGGAGGATACGAAATCCGCGCAGAAGATGCGCGAAGTGCTGGAGACGCTGCGGATCTGGCAGCCGACGCTCGAGGTGGAGGGTGAGATGCACGCGGATGCGGCGTTGTCGCCGTTCATCCGCGAAGAGATCTTCCCTAATTCACGGCTCACCGGCGCGGCCAACCTACTGGTAATGCCGACGCTCGATGCAGCGAACATCGCGTTCAACCTGCTCAAGGCGGTGTCCGGGACGGTGGCGCTCGGGCCGATCCTGCTCGGTGCGGACAAGGCCGTGCATATCGTAACCCCGTCGGTGACGGTGCGCGGTCTGCTCAACATGAGCGCAATCGCGGTGGTCGACTCCTGCCGCTAGAGCGTTTCCGGAAAATGTGGAGCGGCTAATGTCGAGCGGCCTTCCGGCACGTAGCCCGGAGAGCACGGCCCAGCTTTCACGCCGAGCTGAGCGACAAGGCCCGTGCGACCAGGAAGCCCAGCACCGCCATCAGCACCCCGCCGGCAAGGATCGTGGTGACGATCCCGAGGCTGGCGAGACCCGAGCCGTAGAGCACGGGGCCGATGGCGTGGCCAAGAAAGAAGAAAAACGCATGCAGCGCCACCGCTGCCCCACGGGCTCCCGGCGCCAGCTCGGTTGCCTGGGTCTGCAGCGAGTTGTGGATCATGTAGAAGCCGTATCCGATGATCACGAACGCGGCCATATCGAGTTGCCACTTGGTCGCCGAGGCAACGCACGCCAGACCGAGCGCCGTCACTAGGCCGCCGATACGAATCAGGTTGCCCTGTCCGCCGAGGATCGAAAGCAGGTGACCGACAGTCAGCGCGTACAGGATGCCGCCGATTCCCATGCCGGACAGGACGAAGCCTGCCTCGCGAATTCCGCCGGTTCCTCGGGCTTCGAGGATCACCGCGATGTAGGGTAGCAGGCCAAAAACCGCGATCCCTTCGACGAGCACGGCGACATAGCACACCTTGGCGCGGGGATTGCGGAACACCTGAGCATAGCCGGACTTCATGCCCTGCATCGTCAGCGGCGGCCGCTCCATGTTCGGTCGCGGCTTCAGGAACAGGGCCATCAGGACATATCCCGCCAGCGCTGCCGCTGCAGTGAGCGCAACCGCCATCCGCCATCCGAGCAGGCTGCCGATGATGCCGGAGCCGATCACGCCCACGATCTGGGCCATCAGCAGCGCCATGAGGAGTTGCGAGAGGGCGACCTGGCGCTGATCGAGCGCAACCCGATCACCGACCATGGCAATGGCAAGCGGGATAATGCCACCGGCGGCGAGTCCGGCGAGAATGCGCGCAACGAACAGCGTCTCGATGGTGGGAGCAAGAGCCGAGGCGGCCAGCATCAACGCCAGCACGGCAGTGCAGATCTTTATGATGCGCACCTTGCCGAGTGCATCGCCGATCGAGCCGAGCAGCGGTTGACCGATGGCATAGGGAAAGGCGAAGGCGCTGGCCAGAAGCGCGACGGTCGCCGGCAGTGTGCCGAGGTCCCGCGCCACCTCGGGCACCATTGGATCGATCACGCGAAAGGACAGGGCGCCTGCAAAACACCCAAGCGCAAGGACGAGCAGAGCTGGCATGGGCCTCGACAACTGCAGGGAGGATGAGAGCCGGGCGAAAGGTCAAAGCCCTGTGGCCCCAAATTCGAAAGGCGCGATCCGCGATGTCTAGCTTCTGGCTGGGGCCAGCGCCATGAGAAACTTCGCGCGTGATGAGATAACTATGAGGATTGTCCCATTGCGGACAATAGGCGCGGCGACGCCAACAGGCCGTTCATTTACTCGCGCCGACTGCCTCGTCATAGGGGGCACTCGGTCCCAGCCGCTGCAAATCTGGATCTGCCCCATCGAGAGCAACCCATCGCGCCACCACACTGAAGATCCGGTTCCAGACCGGCTTGCGATGACGGAAGTAAATCCACGAGCGGTGCAGCTTGCAGCCCAGCCGCGTCTTGATGAGATAGGTCGTCTCGCCGGCATGCATCTCGGGGATGCCGTGCTCGATGCACATGCGGACTTGCGTCATCCAGTTCAAGAAGAACAGGGCGTTGTCGGGACCTTGGGGATAGCGGGTGCCGGTATATTTCTCGATCAGCCGCGTCGGCCCCATGAGGACGATCGCAAATCCGATGAGATCGGCATCGAGCCAATAGAGCAGCAGTCTTGCGCGGTCGCCCAGGCGCTCCATGACCTCGCGGAAGTACGTCGGTGAGAGTTCCTCGAACGCGTCGTAGTGTTTTCCAGCATGGGCGCGCGTCGACTCGCGCAGGCTGATGATCTCGTTCTCGACGCCTTCGACGGAGTTTCTGATCTCGACACGAAGGTTTTTCGCCTTCTTGAGCTTGCGGCGCAGATTGCTGCGCATGTTTGCCGACAGGCTGGCGATATAGGCCTCTTCCGATTCCGGAATCGCCAGAGTTGCGATGGGAAGCGCCGCGACACGATGGAAGCCCCGATCGGCAAGCGTATCGCCCGCCCATTCGGCGTCGCGGCCGCTAAGGTTCTTGAGAACGATGGTTTTGATGTCGGCCGCCGCCGCTTGGCGCTCGAGCGCGTCGAGCAGTCCACCGAGGGCCTCGCGCCGGCTCGCCAAATCGAGGGCGGGGTCGAAGGCCATCGCGACGTCGTCCAGATGCGGCGAGCCTGCGCCCAGAACCGACAGCATGGCGTAACCGGGCCAAAGCTGCATGAACCATCCGACGGCAGCGCGCAGGTTGCCCTCAAGCAACAGGTTCAAGGGAACGTCGGCGCGGAACACTGGCGCTCCGGCAACGATGAGATCGCCATCGAAGACGGCCGCTGCCGCGAATTTGAACATGGGCGGCGCGGCGCGCTCGCACGCGAGGAAATAGTCGAAGCCTTCGCTCGCGGGACCATAGAGCCTGTCCCACGCCTGCCTGTTGACGTTTGTGACGCTCGGCAGGAATCGCGCGGCCCACGCGGTTTTCATGTCAATGCAGTGCATGTTGCGAATTTCGCGGAACAATAGCCGCTTGGGCCTCCTGTCGCATGCGACAGCGGTCATTAGGGATAACACACCGTGATTGCAAGGGCGGTGACGGGCACGCCAGGCGGGTGCGCGGCCAACGCGACACACCTCGATCGTCCCGCAGCAGCAGTCGATGTGCTGCCACATTTGGACGAGAGAGAAGCGCCGATGAAACGCATGCTCCGTCTTGGCTTCGCCTTGGTCGCAGTCATCACCGCTACCTTGTGGGCCCTCAACACAAGTCTTTTCTCGACCGGACCGGAGGGTCGGCCGCTGCTGATCGCCCACCGGGGCCTCGGCCAGACGTATTGGCGAGAGGGTCTCAACAACGAGACGTGCACGGCCAATCGCATCTATGAGCCCGAGCATCCTTATCTGGAAAATACCATTGCTGGCTTCCACGCGGCGTTCGCCGCCGGTGCCGACATCGTCGAGTTCGACGTGCATCCGACAACGGACGGGCACTTTGTCGTGTTCCACGACTGGACGATCGACTGCCGCACCGAGGGCAAGGGCGTCACGCGCGAGAAGAGTCTTGCCGAGCTCAAGGGACTCGATATCGGCTACGGCTACACCGTGGACGGCGGCAAGACGTTTCCCTTCCGCGGCAAGGGTGTCGGGCAGATGCCGACACTGGACGACGTGCTCTCAGCGTTCCCCGGCAAGCGCTTTCTGATCAACATCAAGAGCAATGATCCGAACGAAGGGGGCCGGCTCGCCACGGCGCTCAAGAGCCGACCGCGGGAGCAGCAGGCGCTGATCATGGTCTACGGCGGCGGCGCGGCCGTGCGATCGTTTTCCGCCGCCCTGCCTGAAACCACAGTGCTCGGGACCGACGCGGCTGCGACCTGCTTGATCCGCTACGGGCTTCTCGGCTGGTTTGGGTATGTGCCCGAAGCCTGCCGGCGCACGCTCTTCATGATGCCGCTCAATTTCAAGAACTTCGTCTGGGGTTTTCCCAATCGTCTAGCCGAGCGGATGCGTGCGCACGGCACGATGGTAGTCACGCTTGGTGATTTCGAAGGCCGCGCCGCAACCACTGGGGTCGATGACACGGCCGCGCTCGCCCGGATTCCCGACGCATTCGACGGCGGGATCTGGACCAATCGCATCGACCGCATTGGACCGGCCGCTGCCGAGCGCTGGCCCAATGCGGAAGTTGCCGGAGCTAGAACAGCCCTTCGATCTGGCCCTTCTCGTTGAGCCGGATCGAATTGGCGGAGGGCGCCTTCGGAAGGCCCGGCATCCGCATGATCTCGCCGCAGACTACGACGATGAACTCCGCACCCGCTGAAAGGATGACCTCGCGGATCGGCACGACATGGCCGCTCGGTGCGCCGCGCAAGTTGGGGTCCGTTGAGAACGAATACTGCGTCTTGGCCATGCAGACGGGCAGGTGGCCGAAGCCCATGGCCTCGAGGTCCTTGAATTGATTGCGCACTGATGTGTCGGCCGTGATGTCGGAGGCGCCGTAGAGGCCCGTCGCGATGGTCTTGACCTTGTCCCACAGCTTCATGTCGTCGGGATAGAGCGGCTTGAACGCCGCCTTGCCGCTGTCGCACAGCTCGACGACGTGGCGGGCGAGCGCCTCGGTGCCCTTGCCGCCGTCGGCCCAGTGCGTGCACAGGAACGCGCGGGCCCCGACCGACTGGGCAATCTCCTGGATTGCAGCGATCTCGGCGTCGGTATCGGTGATGAAGCGGTTGATGGCGACGACGGGGGGCACGCCGAATTTCTTCACGTTCTCGATGTGACGTTTGAGGTTCTCCGCCCCCTTCTTCACCGCGGCGACGTTTTCGGCCTTGAGGTCGTCCTTGGCGACTCCGCCGTGCATCTTGAGGGCGCGCACAGTTGCCACGATGACCGCGGCGGCCGGGTTCAGCCCAGCCTTGCGGCACTTGATGTCGAAGAACTTCTCGGCGCCGAGATCGGCGCCGAAGCCAGCCTCGGTCACGACATAGTCGGCAATCTTCAGCGCGGTCTTGGTGGCGAGTACCGAGTTGCAGCCGTGCGCAATGTTGGCGAACGGTCCGCCGTGGATGAACACGGGGTTGTTCTCGAGCGTCTGAACGAGGTTGGGCATCAGCGCATCCTTGAGCAGGACAGTCATCGCGCCGTCCGCCTTGAGATCGCGGGCATGAATCGGCTTCTTGTCGCGGGTGTAGCCGACGACGATCGCGCCGATGCGCCGCTCAAGGTCCTTGAGGTCGGTGGCGAGGCAGAAAATCGCCATCACCTCCGAGGCGACCGTGATGTCGAAGCCATCCTCGCGGGGAAAGCCATTGGCGACGCCGCCCAACGAGTTGACGATGGAGCGCAACGCCCGATCGTTCATGTCGAGGACTCGGCGCCAGGCGACGCGGCGCGGATCGATGCCGAGGCTGTTGCCCCAATAGATGTGATTGTCGATGAGAGCGGCGAGCAAGTTGTTGGCGGAGGTGATGGCGTGGAAATCGCCGGTGAAGTGGAGGTTGATGTCCTCCATCGGCACGACCTGGGCGTAGCCACCGCCGGCTGCACCACCCTTCACGCCGAAGCACGGGCCAAGTGACGGCTCGCGCAGGCAGCTCATCGCCTTCTTGCCGATGGCGTTGAGCCCATCGCCCAGGCCGACCGTAGTGGTGGTCTTGCCCTCGCCGGCCGGCGTCGGGCTGATCGCCGTGACGAGGATCAGCTTGCCGTCTTTCTTGCCTTGCACCGAATTGACGAAGTCGGCGGATATCTTGGCCTTGGTCGGCCCGAAATGAAGCAGCGCGTCCGCCGGGATGCCGACCTTCCGGCCGATCTCGGCAATCGGTTTCATCTTCGCTTCGCGCGCAATTTCGATGTCGGACTTGACGGCCATGGCGGGTCCCTCTGGGTGACGGCTCGACGGATGTGTTCTTGAGGTCAGGCCTTATTGGCGGGAGGCACGGGTTTCGGCGCCGGCGGGTCGAACGTGTCGCCGACCTTTAGGCCGACGGTTGCGGCGAACTCTCTGGCGGCAATTTTCTGGCCACCTGCGGCGCGCACACGCTTGGCGAGGATAGCTCCTCCATGTGCGGCAATCGTCATGCCGTCGTCCGCGATGGACAGGATCTCGCCAGGCCTGCCGCCACCGGCCGTCTTGGCGGCATCGAAGATATCGATTTTCTGCCCCTTGATCATGCTCCAGGCGCCTGGAGCAGGATTGGCCGCACGGATCAGGTTGTAAATCTCGGCCACCGGCTTCGACCAGTCGATCCCGGCAATGTCCTTCTTGAACCAGCTCTCATAGGTCTTCTTCGAGTGGTCCTGAGCGATGCGCGGTGCCTTGCCGGCGCGCACCAGGTCCACGCCCTCCATCATCGCCTCGACGCCCAAGGGGAACAGCTTCTTGAAGTAAACATCGCCCAACGTTTCGTCAGGGCCGATGGCAACCTTCTTCTGCAGAAGCACGGGCCCTTCGTCGAGCCCCTCGTCCGGCCAGAAAATGGTGAGGCCGGTTTCGGTGCGCCCCATCGCGATCGGCCAGTTGATGGACGACGGCCCGCGATGCAGCGGTAGCAGCGAGGGGTGATACTGGATGGTACCGAGCTTCGGAGCATCGATGACCGGCTGGGGCACGAACAGCGTCACGTAGGCCATGACGCACAGGTCGGCATTACAGGACTTCATCAGCGTAAGTGCTTCCGGCGTCTTCCAGCTTGTCGGCTGGTGGATAGGGAGCTTCTTCTCGCGCGCGAAGACCTTCAACGGGTCTTCGGCGCGACCGGCCTTGTCGGGGGCGCAAAACACCGCAACCACGTCCTCGCCCCGTTCGAGCAGCTTCTCGAGCACGGCTTTGCCGAAGGCTTCCTGCCCGTGGACAACGATACGCATCTCTGCCTGTCTCCGTACCCTCTAGGCCCTGATCCCCAAGTCAGCGCGGCGGCGGCGGTCCGCGCTATTCTGCAGCCGCCGCTTTTGCGACGACTTCGGTAGCACCGGCCGATTTTAGGCTGGCGATCTCGTCGGCGGAGTAGCCGAGCTCACGGAGCACCTCGTCCGTGTGCTCGCCCAGCAGCGGCGAGCGTGCGACGTCGCTGGGGCTCGCCGAAAGCTTGATCGGGTTGCCGACAGAGAGATACTTGCCGCGTGTCGGATGATCGACCTCGACGATGGTACCGGTGGCGCGCAGCGACGGATCCTCGGCCAACTCCTTCATCGACAGGATGGGGCCGCACGGGATGTCGTACTTGTTCAGGATCTCCATGGCCTCGAACTTGGTCTTGGTCATGGTCCACCGCTCGATGCGGCCGAAGATCTCGTTGAGGCGCGGCAGACGGGCGGAAGGCTTGGCATAGTCGGGATGGGTCTTCCATCCGGGCTCGCCGATGACGTCGCAGATCGCCTCCCACACCGGCGCCTGAGTGATGAAATAGATGTAGGCGTCGGGGTCCGCCTCCCAGCCTTTGCACTTGAGGATGCGGCCAGGCTGCCCGCCGCCCGAGTCGTTGCCCGCGCGCGGCACCGCCTTGCCGAACGGGATGCCCTCGCCGAACTGGCTGTATTCCTTCAAGGGACCGTGCGCGAGGCGCTGCTGATCGCGCATCTTCACGCGGGCCAGGTTCAATACGCCATCCTGCATGGCACAGGTGACGCGCTGGCCCTTGCCGCTCATGGTGCGGTGGTAGAGCGCGGTGACGATGCCGAGCGCCAGGTGCAGACCCGTGCCGCTATCGCCGATCTGGGCGCCTGTGACGAGCGGCGGGCCGTCGCGGAAACCGGTAGTGGAGGCCGAGCCGCCGGTGCACTGGGCGACGTTCTCGTAGACCTTACAATCCTCATAGGGTCCCGGGCCGAAGCCCTTGACCGACGCATAGATCATGCGCGGGTTGAGCTCCTGAATGCGCTCCCAGGTGAGCCCCATGCGATCGAGCGCGCCCGGCGCGAAGTTCTCGACCAGCACGTCACACTTTTTGACGAGGCGCTCGAGGATCTCGAGGCCCTTCTTGTTCTTGCTGTCGATGGTGATGGAGCGCTTGTTGTGGTTCAGCATCGTGAAGTAGAGGCTGTCCACCTTGGGAACGTCCTGGAGCTGCCCGCGCGTGATGTCGCCGACGCCGGGGCGCTCGACCTTGATCACGTCGGCACCGAACCAGGCCAGGAGCTGCGTGCAGGTCGGGCCGGACTGCACATGGGTGAAATCGAGAATCTTGACGCCTTCGAGTGCCTTCATGGCATGCTCCCCTATTTCTTCTTCAGCGCGCTTTGCGGATTGAGATTGCCGATGCGGCCGCTCTCGCTGCCCGCCGCCGGATCGAGCACGGCGTTGATCAGCGTCGGCTTGCCCGAATCCATTGCTGCGTTGACGGCGCGGCGGAGTTCATCAGGAGACGTCGCATTCACGCCGTCGCCGCCGAAGGCCTCCATCATCTTGTCGTAGCGCGAGCCTTTCACGAACACGGTCGGCGCCGGATCGGTGCCCACCTTGTTGACGTCGGTGCCGCGATAGATGCCGTCGTTGTTGAAGATGACCACGCAAACGGGGAGCTTGTACCGGCAGATCGTCTCCACCTCCATGCCCGAGAAGCCGAAGGCGCTATCGCCTTCGATCGCGAGCACCGGCTTGCCGGTCTCGATGGCGGCGGCAATGCAATAGCCCATGCCGATGCCCATGATGCCCCAGGTGCCGACGTCGATGCGCTTGCGCGGCTGATAGACGTCGATGATGCCGCGGGCGAGGTCGAGCGTGTTGGCGCCCTCGTTGACGAGGATTGCGTCGGGCCGCTCCTTGACGATGGTGCGGAGAACGCCGAGCGCACCGTGATAGTCCATCGGCACGTTGTTGTTCATCAGGCGCGGCGCCATCTTGGCGACGTTCTCGTCGCGCTTCGTGGTCACCGTCTTGATCCAGTCGGTCGGCGCCGTGGGCCAGCTGCCCATCGCTCCGAGCATCGCGTTGACGCAGGAACCGATGTCGCCCACGACCGGCGCGACGATTTCGACGTTCGAGTCCATTTCCTTCGGCTCGATGTCGATCTGGATGAATTTCTTCGGCTCGGTGCCCCAGGCCTTGCCCTTGCCGTGCGACAGCAGCCAGTTGAGGCGCGCGCCGATCAGCATGACAACGTCAGCTTGCGCCAGCACGGTCGAACGTGCCGCGCCCGCGCATTGCGGATGCGTGTCGGGCAGAAGCCCTTTGCCCATGCTCATCGGCAGGAACGGCGCGCCGCTCTTCTCGACGAAGGTGCGGATCGCGTCGTCGGCCTGCGCGTACGCAGCGCCCTTGCCGAGAATGATAAGCGGCTTCTTCGCGCCCTTCAGAACTTCGAGCGCACGCTTGACCGAGTCCGCCGACGGGATCTGCGCGGGAGCCGCGTCGATCACCTTCACCAGCGACTTCTTGCCCTTCTCGGCGTCGATCACCTGACCGAACAGCTTGGCCGGCAGGTCGAGATAGACGCCGCCGGGACGGCCCGACACCGCGGCGCGGATCGCGCGTGCAAAGCCGATGCCGATATCCTCGGCGTGCAGGATGCGATACGCGGCCTTGCAGAGCGGCTTCGCGATCGCGAGCTGGTCCATCTCCTCGTAGTCGCCCTGTTGCAGGTCGACGATCTCACGCTCGGATGAGCCCGAGATCAGGATCATGGGGAAGCAGTTGGTCGTAGCGTGTGCAAGCGCGGTCAGGCCGTTGAGAAAACCTGGCGCCGAAACTGTAAGGCAGACACCAGGCTTCTTGGTGAGGAAGCCCGCGATCGATGCCGCATAGCCGGCGTTCTGCTCGTGGCGAAACGAGATCACGCGGATGCCTGCGGCCTGCGCCATGCGCCCGAAGTCGGTGATCGGAATGCCCGGCACGCCGTAGATCGTATCGAGGCCGTTCAGCTTCATCGCGTCGATGATGAGGTTGAAGCCGTCGGTCAGCTCGCGCTCTCCTCCGGCTGCGCTTGCTTCAGTGGTTTGAGCCTTTGCGGACATTTCGCTCCCTCGGAATACTTCTTCTTTATCCGTCGACTTCGGTCTTCGCTGCTCGGGAATGGGCGAGTGCGTCTCGATCAGTCGAGATCGACGTAGCGCTCCACGTGATCGCGCAGCTTGAGCGTGTGCTCGCGCACCAAGCGCTCGGCGCGCTCGGTATCACGCGCCTCCAGCGCGGCGACGATCTCCTTGTGATCGACGATGGAGCGCTTGGCGCGGTCCTGCTCGAAGATCGTGCGCTGCCGGATGGCGCGAACGTGGAAGAAGAGCTTGTCGGTCATCTCGGAGATGAGCGCGCATTTCCCCAGGCCGATGATCGCCTGATGGAAACGGATGTTGGCGTCGGAGTATTCACCCATCTTGCGAGCAACCTCGTCGGCGGAGAAATCGTCGACGAGCTCGTGCAGTCGCGCGATCTCCTCGTCGGCGGCTTCCTTGGTCGCGAGCCGCGCGGCCATGCTTTCGAGCGCGGCCCACACCGTGATCATGTCGAGGATCTCGGCCTTGGTCCTGCGCACGATGTAGATGCCGCGGCGCGCGACGATGCGCACAAGGCCTTCCTGGTCGAGTTGGGCAAGGGCTTCGCGCAGCGGCGTTCGGCTCACGCCGAATTGCGCCGAGAGCTGGCGCTCGTCGAGCCGCAGGTCCACATTGCGATCATAGATGTTCATGCCCATGATCGCTCGGCGCAGCGCTTCGTACGCCTTGGATTTCAGGCTCTGCCCGTCACCGATTGGAGCTATCTTGAGCTGTGCATTGGCCGTCGTTGCCATTTCGGTCCCTGATCGGCGTCTGCGGGCGCCTTACCGCACCGTTGCGGGCGTAGATTTCGAGATGCCGTGGTTTTTGGCATACCATACACCAAGCCTCACCATCGCCACAAGAGTGGACGGAACGCTGAGCGAAAAGCAGCCAAAGCTTGTGCGAAAACCTTCCATCCAAGCCATTGCTCGGGCAGAGTTGGAAGGATCGTTGCAAGCGCAGGCTTGGCCGGTATATGGTATGCCACAAATAGATAAAGAGGCTCGGTCGACAAGCGCCGGGGCGGCGACGGGGCGGCGGGCAGTCGAGTGCCGGCCGAAGCCAGCCGAACGATAACAGATCCGCGTTGGGGAGACGCTCGTGGAGGACATCGCCTCGTTGATGCACGGCTTCGGTGTCGTGCTGACCCCGTTCAATCTCGCCCTGATGTGCGTCGGTATTTTACTCGGCGTAATCATCGGGGTCCTGCCCGGCCTGGGCGGCGCCAACGGCGTCGCCATCCTGCTCCCCTTGACCTTCACGATGCCGCCGACGTCGGCGATCATCATGCTCTCCTGCATCTATTGGGGCGCGCTGTTCGGCGGGGCGATTACCTCGATTCTGTTCAACATTCCGGGCGAGCCGTGGTCGGTCGCTACCACCTTCGACGGCCACCCGATGGCGCAGCGCGGACGCGCCGACGAGGCCCTCACCGCCGCGTTCACCTCGTCCTTCATCGGCGCTCTGGTCGCCGTCGTCGTCATCACCTTCCTGGCGCCGATCATCGCCAAGTTCGCGCTGCGATTTGGCCCCGCCGAGTTCTTCGCGGTGTTCTTCCTCACCTTTGCGAGCTTCGTCGGCATGGGCCGAGGTAGTCCGGCCAAGACCGTCGCCTCGATGTGCCTCGGCTTCGCGCTGGCCGCGGTCGGCCTCGACCAGGTGACGGGCCAACTGCGGCTGACCTTCGGGCATGAGGAGCTGCTCAGCGGCTTCGACTTCCTGATCGCCGTCATCGGGCTGTTCGGCATCGGCGAGATCCTGTCGTCGATGGAAAGCGGCCTCAAGTTCCAGGGCGCCGCCGCCAAGATCCGGCTCAATGCCGTGCTCGAGACCTGGCGCAAGCTGCCGCGCTATTGGGCGACCACCATCCGCGGCTGCCTGGTCGGCTGCTGGATGGGGATCACGCCGGGTGGCGCCACGCCCGCGTCGTTCATGAGCTATGGTCTCGCCAAGCGCTTCTCGAAAAACGGCGCCAATTTCGGCAAGGGCGAGCTGGAAGGCGTGGTCGCCCCGGAGACCGCCGCGCATGCGGCCGGCACCAGTGCGCTGCTGCCGATGCTGACCCTCGGCATTCCGGGCTCACCGACCGCCGCCGTCCTGCTCGGCGGACTGCTAATCTGGGGCCTGCAACCCGGGCCCTTGCTGTTCGTCGAGCAAAAGGACTTCGTCTGGGGCCTCATTGCCTCGATGTACCTCGGCAACATCGTCGGCTTGATCATCGTGCTGACCTGCGTGCCGCTGTTCGCCGCGATCCTGCGCGTTCCGTTCTCGATCATCGCGCCGGCGATCCTGGTGATCTGCGCGGTCGGCGCCTACACGGTGCAAAATTCCATGTTCGACGTGTGGATGATGCTGGTGTTTGGCGTCGTCGGCTACGTGTTCAACAAGCTCGGCTATCCGCTGCCGCCGCTGGTGCTGGCGATCGTGCTCGGCGACAAGGCCGAGGAATCGTTCCGCCAGGCGATGTTGCTATCGCAGGGCTCCCTCTCCATCTTCTGGTCCAACTGGCTGGTCGGCGGCATCATGACGCTCGGTGTTGTCATGCTGGCCTGGCCGCTCTTCGGCTGGCTGGGCGCGCGGGTCAATGGCAGCGTTCGCGAGCCGGCCGGGAGCTAGCGGCGCGGCCCGACATTGATGAAACTGAGGAGGAGCCGAGACTGACGATTGCCGGGGAAGAAGGGCAAAAAAGCCCGCCAACCAAGGAGGAAGGAAACGCGATGCCTGGAACACGACTATCATGCTTGAGCGGCCTGTCCGCCGCCGCCGTTGCCCTTTGCGCCGTCGTCGGCGCTGCGGCGCCGGCTCATGCGGCGTGGGAGCCGACCAAGCCGGTGACTTTCATCATCCCCGCCGGAACCGGCGGCGGTGCCGACCAGATGGCCCGCTTCATTCAGGGCGTGGTCACCAAGCACAATCTGATGAAGCAGCCGCTCATCGTCATCAACAAGGGCGGCGGCGCCGGCGCTGAAGGATTTCTCGATATCAAGAAATCCAAGGGCGACCCGCACAACATCATCATCACGCTGTCGAACCTGTTCACCACGCCGTACGGCACGGGCGTACCGTTCAGTTGGAAGGAGATGACGCCGGTTGCCATGCTGGCGCTCGACCAGTTCGTCCTGTGGGTCAACAGCGAGGCACCCTACAAGTCGGCCAAGGAGTACATCGACGCGGTGAAGGCCGGCGACGACAAGAAGTTCAAGATGGGCGGCACCGGCTCCAAGCAGGAGGACCAGATCCTCACGGCCGCGCTCGAGAAAGTGACCGCGCCGAAGAAGTTCACCTACGTGCCGTTCGGCGGCGGCGGCACGGTTGCCGTGCAGCTCGTCGGCAAGCACGTCGATTCGACCGTCAATAACCCGATCGAAGCGGTCGCCCAGTGGCGGGCGGGCGCCCTCCGCCCGCTCTGCATCTTCGACGACAAGCGGTCGACCTACACCGACAAGGTCACCGATACGATGGCGTGGAGCGACATCCCGACCTGCAAGGAAGCCGGCGTCATGGTCGACTACCAGATGCTGCGGGGCATCTTCATGCCGGCCGACGTTTCGGCCGAGCAGACAGCGTACTACGTTGATCTGTTCAAGAAGGTCCGTGAGACGCCGGACTGGAAGGACTTCATGGAGAAGGGGGCGTTCAACAACACATTCATGTCCGGCGCCGAATACCGGACGTGGGTCGAGAACGCCGACAAGCTGCACCACGGCTTGATGAAGGAGGCGGGCTTCCTGGCCGCCGGCCAGTAGCACGCATGGCGAGGCCGGAGCGCAAACCGCTCCGGCCTTTCGGTTTCCCGTTTGGCGCGGCGCACGCCGCGCGAGCCCAGAGGCGAACATGCACGCACAGGACGACGAGGATGCAGGCCGGCCGCTGGTCGGCATCCGCACGATGGAGATCGTGGTGGCCCTCGTTCTGCTGGCCGGCAGCGCGATCGTCATCTTCGACAGTGTGCGGCTGGGCTTCGGTTGGCAGGAGGGGATGGGGCCGGCGCCCGGCTACTTCCCCTTCTACATCGCGGTGGCGCTCGGAGCGGCAAGCCTCGTCAACCTGATGCGCGCTCTCGGGGGGGCGGGCCGTGGCAGCACGTTCGTCGGCCGCCGCGCGTTCGGCCGCGTGCTCCAGGTGCTGGTGCCGAGCATCGTGTACGTCGGGCTCATCGGATACGTCGGAATCTACGTCGCGTCGGCGTTGTTCCTGTGCGCCTTCATGCTGGTGTTCGGCCGCGAAGGCCTGCTCCGCGCCACGGCCGTCAGCATCGCCGTACCGCTGGCACTCTTCTTCATGTTCGAGAAGTGGTTCCTCGTGCCGCTGCCCAAAGGGCCGCTCGAGGCGATGCTCGGGTACTAAAGGCAAGCCCGCGGACGGTCTCTCGCGCTGGCCGGGCCGCGGGCGCGCGAGTGGTTCCGGCGGCAGTGATGCGATAGCCTGCCGTCGTGATCGAAACCTACGAACCTTATGTGAGGCTCAGCGCGTTCGCCTCCCTGCTGGTGGCCCTCGCCGCGTGGGAGCTTTTCGCGCCTCGCCGCAACGCGGCCCTCTCCCGCTCGAAGCGCTGGCCCGGCAATCTCGGCGTCGTGCTGCTGGATGCGCTGTTGGTGCGCGTCCTCTTTCCGACGACGGCCATCGGGCTGGCGCTGGTCTGCGAGGCGCGGGGCTGGGGGCTGTTTCAGGCTCTGGCGCTGCCGGCCTGGGTCTCCATTCCGCTCGCCGTCCTGGCCCTGGACTTGGCCATCTACCTGCAGCACGTGCTGTTTCATGCCGTTCCGGCACTGTGGCGGCTGCATCGCATGCACCACGCCGATCAGGACATCGACGTAACGACCGGCGTTCGCTTCCACCCCATCGAGATCCTGCTGTCGATGGGCATCAAGCTCGGCGTCGTCGCGGCGCTCGGCACGCCCGCTGTCGCCGTGCTGGTGTTCGAGGTGCTGTTGAATGCTACGTCGATGTTCAACCACAGCAATGTGCGCATGCCGCTGCGGCTGGATCGGGTGTTGCGCTGGATCGTCGTGACGCCGGATATGCACCGGGTTCACCACTCGGTCGTGGCACGCGAAACCAACAGCAACTTCGGCTTCAATCTGCCGTGGTGGGATCGCCTGTTCGGCACCTATCGCGACCAGCCCGCCGCCGGTCACGATGGCATGACGATCGGCATCGAGCAGTTCCGCGCCGTCGAGGAGCAGCGGCTGGATCGGATGTTGACGCAGCCGTTTCGTGACGACGACCGCACCTACCCGCTGGGGCAGCGTGAGAACTCGCGGTGAATCGGCTGGCGTGGACGCTCATGTACGTATCGGACATGGGCGTCCACGTGTCGCTCTGGCAAGCTAGTGCGCGCGCTGCTCGCTGCCGTGCCGCCGCGCGATGAGCCAGCCGATCAGCACCACCAGCAGGGCACCGACGACCTCGAACAGCCGGGCGACGAACTTGACCGAAACGCCGAGCGTGTGTGCCATCGTTTCGATGGCGGGCAGCAGCGCCGGCTCGGTAGCGAGCAGCTCACCGGCAACCCAGCCCAGCAAGGCCGCGCCGGCCCACACCAGGATCGGATAGCGGGTCAGCAGCGACACGATCAGCGTCGACCCGCCGATCACCAGCGGGATGCTGATGATCAGGCCGAACACGATGAGGCGCCAATCACCGCCCGCAGCGGCGGCAATGGCGAGCACATTGTCGAGACTCATCACGATATCGGCGATGGCCACGATCTTGACCGCCTCCCAAATGGAGCTGCCGCCGCGGACACTATCCTCGCTGGCCTCCTCTTGGGTCAGCAACTTCACCGCGATCCAGAACAGCAGGAGGCCGCCGGCCAGCTTGAGGAACTGAATGTCGAGGAGCTGCTGGATGAGCAGCGTGAAGATGATGCGCAGCACCACCGCCGCGCCGGCGCCGAGCAGGATACCGAGCATCCGCTCCCTGGGCGGCAGCGAGCGGCACGCCAGCGCGATGACCACCGCATTGTCGCCGGAAAGAACGATATTGATGCCGATGATCTTCAGCACCGCGAGGGCGGTCCCGGCGTACGCCCCGAACAACGACTCGTACCACTGAAGCAACTGCTCCCCGAAGGTGGCCAGCACCATCGCCATCGCGCTCCTGTTCCCTGCCCGCCAATCCTGTGGTCGTGCCCGGCCGCTGCCGTCCCGCCGACTCCCGGACCATGTCGATCTTGGTTGATCCGTATCTTTACCTAGTTTCGAATACGGTGCTCGGGACAGCGCCGCAAGCGAAACCGGACATGCGCCGGACAGGCGTCGAACGAGCGCTCTCCTGTCAGAACCAAACGCTCCATCGAGCACTCCGCGACGCGGAACAAGCGCTGTGCGCCCCTGTTCTCGACACGGGGGCCGATCTGGCATATGGTATTTGGCATGCCACATGCGACACTATGACCGCGACCGCCGCGGCGTCGCGAGACGGCGGCACGACCGCTTGGATGGGCACCGCCACCCGCCGTATCGCGACCATCAACGCGGGGTAGCGTTCAAGAAAATGGACTCGCGCAAACGCGGGCACCTGGCATTGGGAGGACGGCCCCATGAACCTCTACGAGTTCCAGGCCAAAGAGCTCCTTGCACGGTTTGACGTCGCCATCCCGCGCGGCCGGGTGGCGGGCTCCGCCGAGGATGCCGAGCGCCTGGCGCACCGCCTCGGTTTTCAGCGCTATGTCGTCAAGGCGCAGGTCCACGCCGGCGATCGGATGGCCGGCGGCGGCATTCGATTTGCCGCGAGCCCCGCCGAGGTCGGGACGGCCGCGCGCGGCATGCTCGGGCGCCCGCTGGTGACGACGCAGACCTCGGCCACCGGCCAGACCGTCCGCTGGGTCTATGTCGAGGAGGCGATCGAGGCGCCGCGCCAGCTCTATGCCGCGGTGATGCTCGACCGGTCGGCGGGCACGCTGGCACTGCTGGCGAGCGCCAAAGGCGGCGACGACATCGAGGCGCGCGCGGCGAAGGACCCCGGCATCCTCGTCCGCGCAACCCTCGACGACACCGGAAGTCCAGCCGCCCTCGCCGACGCCGCCGCGCGCATGGGGCTCGACGCCGCGACCACCGGCCGCCTGACGGCGCTGTTCCAGACCCTGGTGAAGGCCGCGACCGCGCTCGACGCGACGCAGCTCGAGATCAATCCGCTGGCGGTGACCGCGGAGGGTGGCCTCCTCGCCCTCGACGCCAAGGTGACGATCGACGACCACGCGCTGTTCCGCCACCCCAACCTCGCCGCACTCAAGCGGGCGAGCGACCTCGAGGAGAGCGATCCCGCCGAGCGCGCGGCTGACAGCCACCAGATCAACTATCTGTGCATGGACGGCACCATCGGCCTGGTGGTCAACGGCGCCGGGCTGGCGCTCGCGACGCTCGACGCCCTGGTCGATGCCGGCGGCCGCCCGGCCAACTTCATGGACATCCGCACCACCGCGACGAGCCTCGATATCGCCTATGCGGTCGAGCTGATCCTCGCCAACCCGCGCCTGCGCGCCATTCTCGTCAACGTGCACGGCGGCGGCATGCAGCGCTGCGACATGGTCGCGGAAGGACTGGGCGTCGGCTTCCGGCATGCCAAGCGGGCGGTGCCGGTCGTCGTCCGCTTCGCCGGCAACAACGCCGACTTCGCGATCACCCGCCTCGCGACCTACGGCATCGCATTCTCGGAGGCCGCCGACATCGGCGAGGCGGCCCGCATCGTCACCAACCTCGCCGGCCGGGAGGCGGCGTGATGGCCATCCTCGTCGACGCCGACACCCGCGTGCTCTGCCAGGGGCTGACCGGCCGGGCCGCCACCTATCACGTCGCCCGCATGACCGCCTACGGCACCAGCGTGGTGGCCGGCGTGCGGCCGGGCAAAGGCGGCACTCGCCATCTCGACGTCCCGGTCTACGACACCGTCGCCGAGGCCGTCGCCGCCACCCGCGCCAATGCCAGCCTGGTCTTCGTGCCGCCGGCCGAGGCCGCCGATGCGATCATCGAGGCGGTGGCGGCGGACGTCCCACTGGTGGTGGCGGTGACCGAGCGGGTGCCGGTGCTCGACATGGTGCGCGTGCGCCGCGCGCTGGTCGGATCGCGCACGCGGCTCGTCGGCGCCAATTCGCAAGGGGTGCTGGCGCCGGGCCTCGCCCAGCTCGGCGTGATGACCACGGTGAACGCCCGCCGCGGCGGCATCGGCATCGCCTCGCGCTCCGCGTCGCTGACGAGCGAGGTGGTGCTCCAGACGACCCGGGCCGGGCTCGGCCAGTCGACCACCGTCGGTGTCGGCGGCGATCCCGTGCACGGGCTCTCGCTTGCCGATTGCGTCGAGCTCTTCCTCGCCGACCCCGCGACCGACGCCATCATCTTGATCGGCGAGATCGGTGGCACCGAGGAGGAGGAGGCCGCCGAGCGCCTGCGCCGGGCGGGCGCCAGGAAACCCGTCGTCGCCTTCGTCGCCGGCCGCCACGCGCCGCCCGAGCGCCGGATGGGCCACGCCGGCGCGCTCGCCGCCAGCGGGCGCGGTGGCGCCGAGCACAAGATCGCGGCCCTGCAATCGGCCGGCGTCACCATCGCCCGCGAGGCCCATCTCATCGGCGAGACCATGCGGCGGGTGCTGGCCGGCTGAGTGCGCGCGACGCCGCGCGGCAAACCGGCTAGGGTAGCGACCCCACTAGCCGATGGAGGATCTTGAGGTGACGAAGGCCGTGCCCACCGTGCAGATCGACAACGACAGCGTGCGCGTCACCGAGTGGCGCTTCGCGCCGGGGGCCGAGACCGGCTTTCACATCCATGAGATGGACTACGTCGTCGTGCCGGGCGCCGACGGCCGCCTCAAGATCGTGTCGCCGGAGGGCGCCGAGACCATCGCCGACATGAAGGGCGGGGCGTCCTACTTCCGCAAGGCCGGTGTGCACCACAACGTCATCAACGCCAGCGACGGCGACTACGCTTTCGTCGAGATCGAGCTGAAGGGCTGAACCGCAAAGCACCGGGGTCGACGATTTAGAAGTCGGACGCGATGCCGCCCTTCTCCCAATCGCCGTAGCGGGTGGGATCGGGGCCGTCACGGCCGCCGACCTCGGTGGGCTGTGCTTTCTTAGCCTCCACCGCCGCCCGGCGGCGCGCCTCGGCTTCCGCCAGGGCGCGTTGTGCGGCCGGGGTTAACGGGACCCGCGCGCCCTCCTGGGGCGGGATTTCGCTGGGCGGGGTCTTGGTCAGCCTCGTCATCGCGGCACGGGCCGCGGAAAGCAGCCATCCTGGTGGTCGGGGTCGGGGGTCTCTATATACCATGCGTGGCACAACCGGCCCACGGACGGCCGCGTCAACCGGCGGGTGACCCCGCCAGAACGACATATGGTGAAAGGATCGATGCCCAGCAACTTCCTCAAGACCGGATTTCTCCTCGCCCTGCTCACCGCCATCTTCGTGTCGATGGGCGGCCTGATCGGCGGCGAAAGCGGCCTCGTGATCGCGTTCGTTCTGGCGCTCGGCATGAACGTCTTCGCGCTATGGAACTCCGACAAGGTGGTCCTGCGGATGCACGGCGCCGAGGAGGTCGACCCGGCCGCGGGCGGCGATCTCTACCAGATGGTCGGGGAGCTGGCGCAGCGCGCCGGGCTGCCGATGCCGCGCGTCTACATCATGCACAACCCGCAGCCCAACGCCTTCGCGACCGGCCGCAGCCCCACCCATTCGGCGGTCGCGGTGTCGACCGGCCTGCTCGACATGCTGTCGCGGGAAGAGGTGGCCGGCGTCGTCGCGCACGAGCTCGCCCACATCAAGAACCGCGATACGCTGACCATGACGGTCGCCGCGACCGTCGCCGGCGCGATTTCGATGGTCGCCAACATGATGCAGTTCAGCATGCTGTTCGGTGGGCAGCGCAACTCGGAGGGACGCGGCGGGTTTCTCGGCACGCTGGTCGCCATCATCGTCGCGCCGATGGCCGCCATGCTGGTGCAGATGGCGATCAGCCGGTCGCGCGAATACCAGGCCGACCGCATCGGCGCCGCCATTTGCGGCGAGCCGCTGTGGCTCGCCTCCGCGCTGCGCAAGATCGAGGCCGGCGTGCGCCAGATTCCCAACGAGTCGGCGGAGGCGGTGCCGGCCAGCGCTCACATGTTCATCATCAACCCGCTGACCGGCCAGGGCATGGACAACCTGTTCTCGACCCATCCCAACACGGCGAACCGCATCGCCGAGCTCGAGAGGCTGGCGCAGGAGACCGGCGCGACCGGCGGCGGCAGCTTCCTGGACAACGCCCCCGACCTGTCGCGCCGGCGCAGCAGCGGCGGCCCATCGCGCGGACCGTGGGGTTAGGCACCGATGAGCGGGGGAGAGGATCGCGGCGGGCGCGGCAGATCGGGCGCTCCGCCTGGCCGGCGCGGCGGGCCAACGGGGGGCTTTCGTAAGGGTGGCGGCCCGCGCGGCCCCCGGCCCGGTGGCGATCGCGCCAGCAAGGACAGGCCGGCCGCAGGGCGGCCGGGCAAGGGCGGCCCAGGCAACGACAAGTCCAAGGGCAAGCCCCACGACAGGCCGAAAGGTGCGTTCGGCAAGGGCGGTGACCGGCCGGATGCCAAGCGCGCGGGCGCGCCGCGCCCGAAGGCGCCTACCGGCTTTGGCACCCGCCAGCTCGCCGTGCACCTGATCAAGTCGGTGCTGAGCCATGGCCAGTCGCTCGACGAGGCGCTCGTCTACGCCTTCACCCGCGAGGACAACCGCGGCCTGCCGTCGCGCGACCGCGCCTTCGCCCGCCTGATCGCGGCCACCGTGCTGCGCCGTCACGGCCAGCTCGAGGCGGCGATCGCGGCCTTCCTGGAGCGGCCGCTGCCGGCCGATCGCGGCGTGCTGTCTCCGATCCTGCTGGCCGCCGCCGCCCAGCTTCTGTTCCTCGACACGCCCGCGCATGCCGCGCTCAACATCGCGGTCGAGCAGTGTCGCCGCGATGCCGGCGCCCACCGCTTCGACCGGCTGGCCAACGCCGTCCTGCGCCGCGTCGCCACCCAGGGCCCGGCGCTCGTCGCGGCCCAGGACGCCGCCGCCCTCAACATGCCGGACTGGCTGTGGCAGCGCTGGATCAAGACTTACGGCGAGGCGAACGCGCGCCAGATCGCGCTCGGCTCGCTGCGCGAGGCCGCCCTCGACGTTTCGGTGAAGGCTGACGCCGCCCATTGGGCGGAGCGGCTCGGCGGCCGCGTGCTGCCGACCGGCTCGGTGCGGCTGGCGGCCGACGGCAAGATCGAGGATCTCGCCGGCTACGCCGAAGGCGCGTGGTGGGTGCAGGACGCGGCGGCCACACTCCCCGCGCGGCTGCTCGGAGACGTCCGCGGGTTGGTGGTGGCGGATCTGTGCGCGGCGCCCGGCGGCAAGACCGCGCAATTGGCGGCGGCCGGCGCGCGGGTGACCGCGGTCGATGTCTCCTCGGAGCGGCTGGCGCGCTTGCGGTCGAACCTGATGCGGCTATCGCTGCCGGCCGACATCGTCATCGCCGATGCCGCGACATGGAGCCCGTCGACCGTGTTCGACGCGGTGCTGCTCGATGCGCCGTGCACGGCGACCGGTACCATCCGCCGTCACCCGGACATTTTGCGCCTGAAGCGGCCGGGCGACGCGGCCAAGCTCGCCGAGCAGCAGGGCCGCTTGTTGCGCAACGCGGTCCGGCTGGTGAAGCCCGGCGGCCTCGTCGTCTACTGCACGTGCTCGCTGGAGCGCGAGGAAGGCGAGGAGCAGGTCGGCCGCTTCCTGGCGGCCAGCGGCGGCGTGACACGTGTGCCGGTGGCGCCGGATGAGGTCGGCGGAACGCCCGACTGGATCACGCCGGCGGGTGATCTGAGGACCCTGCCGCATCATCTCCCCTGGGAGCCGCCCGAGCAGTCGGGCCTCGACGGCTTCTACGCCGCGCGGCTGAAGGTGGCCGAGTAGGTCGCCAACCGTCGCGCTCGCCCGTCGTCGTCCTCGACGCACTCTCCCGTCACGGCCGCGGAGGCCCTGCGACGCTCGGCAAACCCAGTGCGCGGCCATGACGATTGAGATGAAGAGGCACGTAGAGCCCGCCGTCGCGCACCCGCCCACCACTGCGTCCCCGGACGCGGCGGCACGCCGCGAGCCGGGGTCTTTCCCAGCCGCAGCATGGGCACACGGTTTGCCTCGCCCCATCCGGGAACACAAAAGGGGCGAGGGCGTGAGAGGTGAGCCTCACCCCACCTCGGCCCTTCCCCTTCGAGGGGAGGGTGGGAAATCCATCGAGAGCGGCGCGCTTGTCACCAGGAAGAAGGATGGGTGTCATCCTCGGGCTTGTCCCGAGGATCCAACTCTCGGCTGGGTGGAGGGCAAGATTGCTGGTCGCACGCGTCGAGCGACGGCACCTCGCCGGCTGCCGAATCTTGGTGGACCCCTGGATCCTCGGGACGAGCCCGAGGATGACCAGACTCGGTGGCTCGCGCGCCGCGAGCCCAGCCGGGGCCTCGTGACATCGGCCGCGCGGGGAGGCACTGTGGGCCGGACATCCCGAGGGAGCCCGCCCCGCCATGACCAACATGACCAAGCATCTCCACTTCACCGAGTCCGAGCTGGCCGGCCGGCGCGCCAAAGCCTGCACGGCGCTGAAGGAGCGCGGCCTCGATGCGCTGCTGATGTTCCGCCAGGAGAGCATGTACTACCTCACCGGCTACGACACCTTCGGCTACGTGTTCTTCCAGACCATCGTGCTCACCGCCGACGGCCGCATGGTGCTGCTGACCCGCGCGCCGGACTTGCGGCAGGGCCACTTCACGTCGGTGGTCGCCGACATCCGCGTGTGGGCCGATCGCGAAGGCGCGACGCCGGCCAACGATCTCAAGGGCATTCTTGCCGAGCTCGGTCTGAAGGGCGGCAAGCTCGGCGTCGAGTACGACGCCTATGGGCTGACCGCCGCCAACGGCAAGAAGCTCGAGGCGGCGATGGCGGGGTTCGCGACGCTCATCGACGCCTCCGACCTCGTCTCCCGCCTGCGCGTGATCAAGAGCGCGGCCGAGATCGCCTACGTGCGCAAGGCGGCGGAGCTGGCGGACGCGGCGTGGGATGCGGCGATCGCCGAGACCAAGGCTGGCGCCTTCGAGGGCGACATCCTCGCCGCCATGCACGCGGCGATCTTCAAGGGCGGCGGCGACGATCCCGGCAACGAGTTCATCATCGGCTCCGGACCGGGAGCGCTGATGTGCCGCTACTTCACCGGCCGCCGCCGGCTCGATGCCAACGACCAGCTCACGCTCGAGTTCGCGGGTACCTATCGCCATTATCATTCCTGCCTGATGCGGACGCTGCGCGTCGGCACGCCGCCGGCGCGCCAGCTCGAATTGTGGGGCGTGGCCGAGGAGGCATTGGCGGCGTGCGAGGCAGCCCTCAAGCCGGGCCGGCCGGTCAGCGACGTGTTCGACGCGCATGCGCGTACCTTCGATGCGCGGGGCCTGTCGAAGTACCGGCTCAACGCCTGCGGCTACAGCCTGGGGACCACCTATGCCCCGAACTGGATGGACTGGCCGATGCTCTATCGCGGCAACCCGGCGGTGGCGGCGCCCGGCATGGTGTTCTTCATGCACATGATCCTGTTCGACGACGACACGGGGCTCGCCGCCACGCTCGGCCGCACCAGCCTCGTCACGGATGCCGGCGCCGAGGTGCTGTCGAAGGCCGGCACCGAGTTCGTGGTCCGGTGATCGCGATCGCGGAGGAGCGCGCGGAGCATCACGCGGCGGTCGCGGACCTGCTGCGCACGGCGTTCGGCGGAGACGACGAGGTGGCGCTGGTCGCACAGCTGCGTCGCGACGGCGACGCGGCGCTCGCCCTGGTGGCGCTGAGCGACGGCGCGGTCGCCGGGCACATCCTGTTCAGCCCGTTGCAGATCACGGCCGGCGGCGGGTCGATCCGGGCGGTCGCGCTCGCCCCGCTCGCGGTGACACCCACGCTGCAGCGGCAGGGCATCGGCGCCCGGCTCATCGCGGAGGCGCACGAGCGGCTGCGGGCGGCCGGATATGCGGCGTCCTTCGTGCTCGGCCATCCCGAGTACTATGCCCGCTTCGGCTACTCGGCCGAGATCGCGCGGCGGTTCCGCTCGCCCTACGACGGTCCGGCGTTCATGGCCCTCGAGCTGACGGGCGGCGCGCTCGCCGGTCGCGACGGCACGGTCAGCTATGCGGGCGCGTTCGCTGCGCTTTAACCCCTCACATGACGGATTTGTGCTAAGGGATCTGGCAGTTTCCATGGTTGTCGGCACAAGCGTTCGATCGTGCGTCAAAAGCGGATTGTCCTGATCATCGGCGGCGGCATTGCCGCCTACAAATGCCTCGAGCTCATCCGGCGGCTGCGCGAGCGCGGCGCCCACGTCCGCGTGGTGATGACGCGGGCGGCGCAGGAGTTCGTGACGCCGCTCTCGGTCTCGGCGCTGACCAACGAGCGCGTGTTCAGCAATCTGTTCGACCTCGACGAGGAGCGCGAGATCGGCCACATCCGCCTGTCGCGGGAGGCCGACCTGATCGTGGTCGCGCCGGCGACCGCCGACCTGCTTGCCAAGATGGCGGGGGGCCATGCCGACGACCTCGCCACCGCCGTGCTGATGGCGACCGACAAGCCGGTGCTCGTCGCTCCGGCGATGAACCCGCGCATGTGGCTCCACCCGGCGACCCGCCGCAACGTCGCGCAGCTCGAGGCCGATGGCATCGGCTTCGTCGGCCCGGCGGTGGGCGAGATGGCCGAGCGCGGCGAGGCGGGGCCCGGCCGGCTCGCCGAGGTGCCGGAGCTCATCGCCGCGATCGAGGCGGCGCTCGCTGGACAAGGCGCGACGGGACCGCTGGCCGGGCGCCACGTGCTGGTCACCGCCGGGCCGACGCACGAGCCCATCGACCCGGTGCGCTACATCGCCAACCGATCGTCGGGCAAGCAGGGCTTCGCCATCGCGGCCGCAGCGGCCCGTCTCGGCGCCCGCGTCACGCTGGTGTCGGGGCCGGTCACCCTCGCCGATCCGGTCGGCGTGAGGGTGGTGCGCGTCGAGAGCGCGGAAGAGATGCTGGCCGCCGTGCGCGCCGCGCTGCCGGCCGACATCGGCATCTTCGCCGCCGCCGTCGCCGACTGGCGGGTGGCGCAGGCCGCCGACGAGAAGATCAAGAAGGGCGCCGGCGCGCCCACTCCGATGCTCAGTCTCGTCGAGAACCCGGACATCCTGAAGACCATCGCGCATCGCGGGCCCCAGCGGCCGGCGCTCGTCATCGGCTTTGCCGCCGAGACCGAGAACGTGATCGAGCACGCCAAGGGCAAGCGTACCAACAAGGGCGCCGACTGGATCGTCGCCAACGACGTCTCGCCCGAGACCGGCATCATGGGCGGCGACCGCAACGCCGTGCACCTCGTCACCGCCAGCGGCGTCGAGACCTGGGCGGAGATGGGCAAGCAGGAGGTCGCCGACCGCCTCGTCGCGCGGGCGGCCGAGCACCTCGCCAGGACACAGATCGCAACCTGATGAAACGCCCGAAATCGAAGGCCGTCTCCATCCGCGTCGTCCGCCTCGTGCACGCCGAGGGGCTGCCGCTTCCCGCCTACCAGTCGGACGGCGCTGCCGGGATCGACCTGATCGCCGCCGTCGAGGAGCACCGGCCGATCCGCCTGGCGCCGGGCGATCGCGAGCTGATCCCGACCGGTCTGGTGATCGAGTTGCCGCCGGGAATCGAGGCGCAGGTGCGGCCGCGCTCCGGCCTGGCGCTGCGCTACGGCCTCACTGTCCTCAACAGCCCCGGCACCATCGACAGCGACTATCGCGGCGAGGTCAAGGTGCTGCTCATCAACCTCGGCGACGCGCCGTTCAAGATCCAGCGCGGCGAGCGCATCGCGCAGCTCATCGTGCAGCGGGTGGAGCGGGCGCAGCTCAAGGAGGTCACGGTGCTCTCCTCGACCGGGCGCGGGGTGGGCGGTTTCGGCTCGACGGGCCCCCGGGCGCCGGCGGTCGGGCGGCGGCGGATCGCCGGGAAGAAAAGCAAGCGGCCCTCACGGCAGCGGACGTCGGCGGAAACAGGTTCCAAGACGCGGCGCTAACTCTCGTCGTGAGTCGAGTCTTTCGCCGCGTTGTGAGAATAATGTTCTCATCGCCGCGACTTGTCACGCGACCCGCGGCAGCCGAAATGACCGCTCACCCTGGGCCCGCGCGGCTGGCTTGGCCCGCCGGCGCGCCCTCTAACAAGGATCGATCATGGGCAAGTCTCTCGAGATCAAGACGCTGGCCGCTACCCAGAGCTGGGGCCGCGGCCGCGTGTACGATGACATCACCGAGACCATCGGGCACACGCCGGTGGTCCGGCTTTCGCGCATCAAGGCCGAGGCCAAGGTCAAGGCCGACATCCTGCTCAAGCTCGAGTTCTTCAACCCGCTGTCGTCGGTCAAGGACCGCATCGGCGTGTCGATGATCGACGCTCTGGAGGCGCAGGGACGGATCAAGCCGGGCGTCACCACGCTGGTCGAGCCGACCTCCGGCAACACCGGCATCGGGCTCGCCTTCGTGGCGGCGGCGCGCGGCTACCGGCTGGTGCTGGTGATGCCGGAGTCGATGTCGATCGAGCGGCGCAAGATCCTCGCCCACCTCGGCGCCGAGCTGGAGCTCACTCCGGCGGCCGTCGGCATGCCGGGCGCGATCGCGCGCGCGGGCGAGCTGCTGAAGGCGCTGCCCAACGCGGTGCAGCCGAGCCAGTTCGAGAACCCGGCCAACCCGCTGGTGCACGAGAAGACGACCGCCGAGGAGATCTGGAAGGACACCGGCGGCAAGCTCGACGCGCTGGTGATCGGCGTCGGCACCGGCGGCACGCTGACCGGCACGGGGCGGGTGCTGAAGCCGCGCCTGCCCAACCTCAAGATCTTCGCCGTCGAGCCGACGGCGAGCCCGGTGCTCTCGGGCGGCCAGCGCGGACCCCACAAGATCCAGGGCATCGGTGCCGGCTTCATCCCCGAGGTTCTCGATCGCCAATTCATCGACGAGGTGATCACGGTCTCGAATGAGATCGCGTTCGAGGTCGCGCGCAAGCTGGCCAAGGTCGAGGGCATTCCCGGCGGCATCTCGACCGGTGCGAACGTCGCCGCGGCGCTGACGGTCGCGCAGCGGCCGGAGTTCGCGGGCAAGACCATCCTCACCTTCGCGCCGTCGTCGGCCGAGCGCTATTTCACGAGCGAGCTGTTCGTCGAGCCGCCGGCCAAGGGCTGACGGCGTCGCCCGTTCTTTCTTGTCATCCTCGGGCTCGCCCGAGGATCCACCTCTCGGCGGGGTGGAGGACGACTGAGGCCACAAGCGTCAGGGGGCCACCTCGCCTGCTGCGAAATCTGGGTGGACGCCTGGATCCTCGGGACAAGCCCGAGGATGACACCTTTGTGGGATCCACACCCTCGCCACTTGCGGTCCCGGACGGTTGAGGCGAAGCCGAAGCCGATCCGGGATCTTTCCCGGAGGGGCGAGGCAGGCGGTGTGCCCATGATCGAACCGGGAAAGACCCCGGATAAGCGGCCTGGCGCCGCTTTCCGGGGGCGCAGTGGGGAGGGGATCATCACGACCCTATCCTTCTCCCCGGTGACAAAACGCGCCGCTCTCGATCGATTTCCCACCCTCCTCGAAGGGGGAGGGCCGGGGTGGGGGTGAGGCGCACTCCAACGGCTCCATTCCGTCATGGTTGCGGAGCGAGGATGGTGCGCGGGCGGCGCACCTCACGTGCACTCGGAGCGTGTATACTGCCGCGCAGAGTTGCCACCCTGGAGCCGCCGATGTCCGACACGCTCGATCCGCTTGTCCTCGATCTCGTCGAGTGGGTGGCGCGCGAGCCCCGCCCCCTGGCCGAGGTCATCGACACCTGGCGCACGTCCTGCCCGCGCCTCACCGTGTGGGAGGATGCCGTCGACCGCGGGCTGCTCGCCCGCGAAGCGGTGCCCGGCCATGGCACCCGCGTCGTCGTCACCGAGGCGGGGCGGCGGTTTCTCAACGATCGTCGGCGCGGAGCGGTGACGAGCGCTGCCTAGCGCCGTCCCTGCATTTTCCCATCTCCGTCATCCCCGGTCTTCTCGCGCGTGCGCGCTCGTCGCCGAGGATGACGAGGGGCTGAGCTTCGCCCTCTCCGCCTGCGTTCCCGGACGGGCGCGGGCGAGCCCGCGGCCGAGCCGGGATCTTTCCCGCTCGGAGTGAGGCAGGCGGTGTGCCCATGCGCCATCTGGGAAAGACCCCGGCTCGCGGCGTGCCGCCGCGTCCGGGGACGCAGTGGAAAAGGGGGGCATCGCACCCCACCCCGTCATCCGGGCCACGAAGGCCGAGGCCAGGGTGAAGGAGAGGCTCACCAACGCCGACCATTCCGTCATGGCCGCGCAGGCGGCCATCCACGCAAGCCTCCACACCTGATCGGCCACGTGTCGTGGACGGCCGCCTCCGCGGCCGTGACGATGGAAGGAGCGTAGGTCTTTAGCTGCGTCCCACCCTAGTCCGCGAGGAAGCTCATCGCCGCCAGCGCGGCGAGGCTGAGCGCGCCGACCCACAGCGCCAGGCGGCCCCACCGGGTGCGCCGCGCCTCCGCGTCCGCCAGCCGCGCGATGGTGCCCTCGTCGAGCCGGACCCCGCTGCGCGCCATCTCCGCGAACGCGAGCGCCGCACGCTCGGCCTGGTCCAGCATGCGCGGCACCTCGGCTAGCACCCGGCCCAGCACCTCCGCGCCTTCGCCCGCTTCCTTCAGTCGCCCAGTCATGCCGTAGGTCTCCTCGACCCAGGCGCGTGCGATCGGTTCGGCGGCGGTCCATAAATTGAGCCGGGGATCGAGCCCGCGCGCCACGCCCTCGACGATCACCATGCTCTTCTGCAGCAGCAGCAGCTCGGGCCGCGTCTGCATGTCGAACACCTCGGTGTAGGCGAAGAGCTGACCGAGCAGGTCGGCCATCGAGATCTCGTCCGCCGTGCGCCCGTGGATCGGCTCGCCGATCGCTCGCATCGCCTGCGCGAACACCTCGACCGAGTGATGCGGCGGCACGTAGCCGGCCTCGAGGTGAATGGCCGCCGCGCGCCGGTAGTCGCGCGTGATCAGCCCGTGCAGGATTTCGGCCAGGAACCGCCGCTCCTTCATGCCGAGCCGGCCCATGATGCCGAAGTCGACCGCCACCACACGGCCCTCGTCATCGACGAACAGGTTGCCCTGATGCATGTCGGCGTGGAAGAAGCCGTCGCGCATGGCGTGCCGCAGGAACGAGCGCAACACGACGAGACCCAATGCCTCGAGATCGTGGCCGGCGGCCGTCAGCGCCGCATGATCCGAGATCGGGATGCCGTCGATCCATTCGAGCGTCAGCACGCGGCGGCTGGTGCGCTTCCAGTCGACGGCAGGCACGCGAAAGCGCCGCGCCTCCTCCGACGGGTCCTTGGCGATCGTGTCGGCCATCTCCGAGATGGCCGCAGCTTCGAGCCGAAGATCCATCTCGAGCTGCGTCGTGCGCGCCAGCGTGTCGATGACGGCGACGGGCCTGAGCCGCCGCGACGGCTCATGCAGCCGCTCGACGATTCGCGCGGCGAAATAGTAGCTGTCGAGATCGCGTTTGAAGCGGCGCTCGATACCGGGCCTGAGGATCTTCACCGCGACCGTCCGTCGCTCGCCGCCCTCGATGACCACCGCCTTGTGCACCTGCGCGATGGAGGCCGCCGCCACCGGCGGTCCGAACTCGGCGAAGTGGTCCTCGAGCCGGCCGCCGAGCGCCTCTTCCACCGCCGCCCGCGCTTCATCCATGGAGAACGGCGGCAGGCGGTCCTGCAGGTGCGACAGGTCGCCGGCCAGCTCCGGCCCGATCAGGTCGCCGCGCGTCGCCAGGAACTGGCCCAGCTTGATGTAGCTGGGGCCGAGCGAGGCCAGCGCGTGGGAAATCCGCGTCTCCTTCGGCTCGCCGATGCGGAACGGCCAGGTTACCACCCGGATCGGCCAGGTCGCCGCGCGTGCCACATGCAACGCGAGCGGCACCTTGGTGCCTTTCGGCACGAAGCGCACGCCGTGCTGGGCCAGCACGACGCCGGCCCGGGCAAGGCGCAACAGGTTGGTCACGGCATTGGCCATGGCGGCAGGAAACACCAGCAGGCGTTCAGCTTGCGTGAACGGGAGGCGTAAAGGTGGGCAAAGGCGCGCCGTTGTCCATCAAATCCGCCAGCCGGAGTGAATGGCCGCGATGCCGCCAGTCAGGTTGCGGAAGCTCACCTGCACAAAGCCGGCCGCGGTGATGAGCCCCGCGAACGCCGTTTGGTTGGGAAACTTGCGGATGCTTTCGACCAGGTACTGATAGGGCTCCGCGCCACCCGCGGCCCAGGCGCCGAGCCGCGGGATCACCTCGAAGGAGTGGAAGTCGTACAGCCGGTCGAGCATCGGCACCTGGCACTCCGAGAACTCGAGGCACAGGAAGCGGCCGCCGGGCTTCAGCACGCGGTAGGCTTCCGCCAGCGCCCGGTCGATGTGGGTGACGTTGCGGATGCCGAAGGCGATGGTATAGGCGTCGAAGCACTTGGCCTCGAACGGCAGCGCCTCGGCATTGCCTTGCCTTAGCGTGATCTGCGCGCTGCGCCCTGCCGCAGCGACCTTCTCCTGCCCCACCGCCAGCATCTCGGGGCTGATGTCGCAAATCACGGCCGAAGAGGCCGCGCCCGCCCGCGCCATCACGCGCAGCGCCACGTCGCCGGTGCCGCCGGCGACGTCGATCAGCCGGAACGGCGTGTCGCCGCGCGGCGGGCCGAGCATGGCGACGAGATCATCCTTCCACAGCCGGTGCAGCCCGCCCGACATCAGGTCGTTCATCAGGTCGTAGCGGCCGGCAACCGTGGCGAACACCTCGTTGACGAGGCCCTGACGCTCCTCGGACTTGACCTCGCGGAAGCCGAACGAGCTCGCGGTGCCGGCAGCGGTTGAATCGGGTTTGCTCATGGCGCGCAATCTAGCGAAGCCGGAACGCCCGCGCCATGCGCCTCCCGGCCCCAGGTAAACGGCGGGCGATTTATCTCTTCTTGCCGACTGTTCCCTAGGGAATAGGTCCGGCCACCGCCGCTTCCGTAGTGTTTCACGATGCATTGACGGAGGATGGGCATGACTGATCTCGACGAGGACACGAGATCTGCCCGTACCGGCCCTTGATGGCCGGGTGCGAAAAAGGGTTCTCGATACGGCCTCATGGGGCCGCAGCAGGAGATTTCGACACGATGTGATTTTTTTGGAGGGTGCCGTGGGTACCAAGACCTTTTACGTCGTCGCCGACAACCGAGTCGCAGCTTCGCTTCATTCCATCGCCTCTCACTTGAGGGATATCCTCAAGGTGTTCGACAACTCGACGCGCGCAGTGAGCCAGTACGAGGAGCTGTCGCGGCTCTCGGCCCATCAGTTGGCCGACCTCGGACTGAGCCGCGCCGACGTCCTGGCGATCGTCTTCAAGACGCTGACCCGCGAGGACGAGGACCGCGAGCCGCAAGGCTCCTTGTGATGCGGCCGAATGCGGCGTGACCGAAACGGATGCGGCCCTCGCGCGGGATCGCGCAAGGGCCGCCACGGCCGGCTCAATAATCGGCTCAGCCGATCGCCGCGAAGCCGCGCTTCAAATCCGCGATGATGTCGGCGGGGTCCTCGAGGCCGATGTGCAGGCGCACCAGCGCGCCGCCGCTCCAGCCCTTGATGCCGCCCTTCGGATAGACGATGGCGAGGCTCTCGTAGCCGCCCCATGACGCGCCGATGCCGAACAGCTCGAGCGCGTCCGTGAAGCGGTCGGCCTGCTCCTGCGAGACCGTCGGCTTGAACACCACCGAGAACAGCCCGTTGGCGCCCTTGAAGTCGCGCTTCCACAATGCATGCCCGGGATCGCCCGGCAGCGCCGGATAGAGGATGCGCTCGACCAGCGGCTGCCGCTCGAGCCAGCCGATCACCTCCATCGCGTGGGCCTGGTGCATGGCGAGCCGTGCCGCTGCGGTCCTGAGGCCCCGCAGCGCGGTGTAGGCATCGTCGGAGGACACCGTCTGCCCGAGCAGGCCGGCGTCGAAGGCGAGCTGGTCGGCGCAGCGCTTGTTGGCCGACACCGAGCCCATCATCAGGTCCGAGTGGCCGGCGATATACTTGGTCACCGCCACGATCGACACGTCGGCACCGAGCGCCAGGGGGCGATAGATGCCGGGCGCGCCCCACGTATTGTCGATCACCAGCAGCGTGTCGCGGCCCTTGAGCAGCGCCGCCAGCGCCGGCACGTCCTGCACGTCGTAGATGATCGAGCCCGGATTATCGAGGTAGACCATCTTCGTCTCGGGCTTGAGCCGCTTGGCCACCTCCTCGTGACCGCCGGTGTAGAACTCGCAACTGATGCCGCGAGGCGTCAGGAAGCGCACCGCGATGGCACGCGCCGGCCCGTAGATCGACTCGGCCAGCAGCACATGGTCGCCCGGCTTCAGCACCGACAGGAACACGTGCGCGATCGCCGACAGGCCGGTCGAGAACAGATTGGTGCGATGCCCGCCCTCGACCTCGTTGATCGCGTCCTCGAGCGCGAACGTGGTGGGCGTGCCGCGTGAGCCGTAGCTGAACACCCGCTCGCCCTTCTCGCGGCGCGCGCGGATGGCGTTCATCGCCTTGGTGTCGCGGTAGAGCACGGTCGAGCAGCGCACGATCGGCGGATTGACGGTCGAGGCTTCGCCGTCGCCGATATGCCCGCGGGCACTGTGAATGAGCCTCGTCTTGTCGCGCTGCGTCATGGTCGTCCTCTCAACTCATGCGATCTGTAATCTTGGGGTTCGTCTAGGGTCACGCGCTCCCGAGCGCGTCCTCCATCAGTTTTTCGCGCTCCGCCTCGAGCCAGGCCTTGACGCCCACCGCCGGCGTCGCCGCGGCCGGCCGGCCGGCGCGCCTGACCCGCCGCCCGGCGGCGCGCTCCAGCGTGCGGTCGAGACGGGTGAAGTATCCCATGTTCTCGGGCTCCTCCTCGCACCACACGATCTCGGCCTTTGGATGCCGGGCGAGATGGGCGGCGAGTTCCGCCTCGGGGAAGGGATGAAGCTGCTCGACACGCACCAGGGCGACTTGCTCGGCGAGGCCGCGCTCGACCCGCTCCTCGGCGAGCTCGTAGAAGACCTTGCCGGTGCATAGGACGACGCGGCGCGCGCCTTCCACGACCCTGTCGTCGGGGATGAGGGTGCGGAAGCCGTTGCCCGGCCCGAACGCGCCGAGGTTTGACACGCACGCCTTGTGGCGCAACAGCGCCTTGGGCGTCAGCACCACCAGCGGCTTGCGGTAGGGCCAGGTCATCTGCCGGCGCAGCAGGTGGAAGAAGTTGGCCGGCGTCGAGACGTTGGCGACAATCATGTTGGCCCCCGCGCACGCTGCCAGCAGCCGCTCGGGACGCCCCGTGGAGTGGTCGGGCCCGCCGCCGTCGAGCCCGTGCGGCAGCAGGATGACGAGGCCCGAGGCGCGCAGCCAGCGGTCCTCCCCGCACGCGATGCACTGGTCGAACACCGGCTGCGCGATGTTGAGGAACTCGCCGAACTGCGCCTCCCAGATGATCAGCCGGCGCGGATCGGAGAGCGACAGGCCGTACTCGTAGCAGAGCACCGCGTGCTCGATCAGCGGCGTGTTGTGGACCTCCGCGACCGCGCCTTTCTGTGCGGCGCCGGCGATCGGCAGGTGGCGCGCCCCGCTCGCCGCATCGTGCAGCTCGAGATGGCGCTGCGTGAACGCGCCGCGCACCGAGTCCTGGCCGCCGAAGCGCACAGACGTGCCTTCGTCGAGCAGGCTCGCCAGCGCCATCGCCTCGGCGGTCGCCCACGTCAGCCCGGTCCCGGTCTCGAGCGAGCGGCGACGCTCGGCGAGGAACTTCTCGACCTTGGCGTCGGCGGTGAAGCCCGCGGGAGGCGCGGTGAGCCGCGCCCCGATCGCCTTCAGCCGGTCGAGCGCCACCCCGGTCGCCGGCGACGACAGCAGGTCGTCGGCGGTGCCGGGCTTCAGGCCCGCCCACGTCCCCTCGAACCAGTCGGCGTGGTTGACGGCGTAGGAGCGCGCCGCCTCGAAGCCGGCCCGGATCTCCGCCGTGACGGCCTCGGTCACCCGCGCCGGCGTGCGCGATCCCGGCAGCGCGTCGGCATAGAGCGCGTGCACCGGCGCCCGCGCATCGATGGCGCGGTACATGGCGGGCTGCGTGAAGCGCGGCTCGTCGATCTCGTTGTGGCCCATGCGGCGGTAGCACACGAGGTCGATCACGATGTCGCTGGCGAACGTCGCCCGCCAGTTGGCCGCCACCAGCGCCACCCGGTAGACGGCTTCCGGGTCGTCGCCGTTGACGTGCAGGACCGGCGCCTCGATGAGCTTGGCGATGTCGGTCGGATGCCGCGCGGTGCGGCCCTCCTCGGGCGCCGTGGTGAAGCCCACCTGGTTGTTGATGACGACGTGGATGGTGCCGCCGATGTCGAACGGCGCAACGCCGGACAGTTGGAACATCTCCGCAACCAGGCCCTGCCCGGCGAAGCTCGCGTCGGTGTGCAGCAGCAGCGGCAGCACGGCGCCCCGCCCAGCTGCCCCGCGCCGCCCCTGCTTCGCCCGGGCGCGGCCCTGCGCGATGATCGGCACGAGCTGCAGGTGCGAGGGATGCGGCGACACCGAGATCTTCACCCGCCGCCCCGCGATGTCGCGCTCGCCCGAGAAGCCGAGGTGGTAGGACACGTCCGAGGAGACGCCCAGGCCCTCCGGCACCGCCGGCGTGCCCTGGATCTCCGCGATCATCGCCGGCAGCGGCTTGCCGAACACGTTGGCCAGCACGTTGAAGCGGCCGCGGTGCATGCCGCCCACCACCACCTCGTCGACGCCGAGCCGCACGCTTTCCTTGAGCGCGGTCTCGAGCAGCAGGATCAGCGTCTCCGCGCCGCCGATCCCGAACAGCTTCGCCCCCGGCAGACGCTGTATCAGCGCCGTCTCGAAGGTGTGCGCGCGGGTCAGCAGCGCGAGAATGTCGTCGCGCTCGCCGCCGCCGAGCGCGTTCACGTCGGGCGTCTCGGCATGGCCCTCGAGCCAGCGCCGCCGGGTGGCGTCGTGGATGTGGCCGAACTCCCAGCCGATCGGCCCGCAGTAGGTCGCCTCCATCCGCTGAACGAGCCGGCCCGCATCCTCGGCGTCGAGGCCATAGAGCGCCGGCGCCAGCTCCGGCACGTCGGGCACGTTCGCGAGCCCCAGCGGATCGAGCCGCGCGCGCAGGAAGCCGCGATCGCGATAGGCCTGGATCAGCGCCGCCTCGCCGGCCCCGCCCGTCGAGGGCCGCCGCCATCCCCGCCGCGGCCCCGCCGCCGTCGCCTCGCCGCCCAGATGCGCGTAGTAGGCCTCGAGCGCGCCGGGGTCGCCGACGCCGGCAAAGGCGTCCGCCGTCCCCGTCGTCTCGGGCACGGGCGGAAGGACGGGCCGAAGCTGCTCGTTCATGCGGGGCGGCTCAAGATCGATCTCAGGTATTCGAGCGCGCCGGGGCATGGCCCAGCCGGCACGGCTCATGCTAACGCAATAGCCTACATTGCCATTCGAGGGAACGCCGCATGCCCGCACCGCTGTCGCATATCCGCGTGCTCGACCTGTCTCGCGTGCTCGCCGGCCCGTGGGCGACGCAATATCTGGCCGACATGGGGGCCGAGGTGATCAAGATCGAGCGCCCGGGCGAAGGCGACGACACCCGCGGCTGGGGCCCGCCGTTCGCGGTGCCGCCCCAGGACGGCGTGCCGGGCGTCTCGGCCTATTTCGCCTGCACCAACCGCGGCAAGAAGTCGGTCACCGTCGACGTGGCCCACCCCAAGGGGCAGGCCCTGATCCGCCGCCTCGCCGCCGTCTCCGACGTCGTCATCGAGAACTTCAAGGTCGGCGGGCTCGCCAAGTACGGCCTCGACGCCGCCTCGCTGCGCGCCGTCAACTCGCGCCTCGTCTACTGCTCGATCACCGGCTTCGGCCAGACCGGCCCCTACGCGCCGCGCGCCGGCTACGATTTCCTGGTCCAGGGCATGGGCGGCCTGATGAGCATCACCGGCGAGCCCGACGGCGTGCCGGGTGGCGGTCCGGTGAAGGTCGGCGTCGCCATCTCCGATCAGGTCGCCGGCATGAACGCGCTGGCCGCCATCCTCACCGCGCTGGTCAAGCGCGAGAAGACCGGCGAGGGCGAGACCATCGACGTGGCGCTGCTCGATTGCACGGTCGCCATGCTGGTCAACCAGGCCTCGACCTATCTCGTCGCCGGCACCGTGCCCGAGCGCATGGGCAACGCCCACCCGACCGTAGTGCCCTATCAGGCGTTCGCGACGTCGGACGGCCACATCATCCTGGCGGTCGGCAACGACGGCCAGTTCCAGCGCTTCTGCCGCGAGGCGGGGCTCGACGCGCTGGGCGAGGACGCGCGCTACCGCACCAACGCGGGCCGCATCGTCAACCGCGCGACGCTGATCCCCGAGATCATGGCGCGGGTGAAGACACGCACGACGGCGGACTGGATTGCGTCATTGGAGAAGGCGTCTGTGCCGTGCGGGCCGATCAACACCATCGAGGGCGTGTTCGCCGATCCGCAGATCAAGGCGCGGGGCTTGCGCCGCGAGCTCACAGCCGGCGCGGCCGGCGCGATGGCGGTGGTCGGCAACCCCGTCCAGATGGCCTCCCACGACACCACCGCCGCCAAGACCCCGCCGCTGCTCGGCGAGGACACCGCCGAGGTTCTCCGCGCCGTGCTCGGCCTCAGCGACGCGGAGCTCGGGGCGCTGAAGGGCGAGGGGGTGGTTTAGGGGGCGAGGACCAGCGCGGGTAGCGCAACGACATCTCACGGTCCGCTAAATCCGAAGTGCGCTGGAACGTATCGATTTCCTGTGTGTTTCTCACATCTTAGATGTGGAGAATTGTGCGCGCAGCAGGATAATGATGCCGTTGATTCGGGGTGTTGGGCTGTGTCGTTGGTCCCTGAAGGTGAGTTCGGGTCAACTCGCCGTTCTCGCCTTCTAGGAGCAGCTCCCATGACGAACGCGATTGCCTACTGGGCTATGTTTGCTGTCGGCCTCGCCGGCTATTTTGGCATGCCGTGGTTCGTTGTGCTGTTCGGTGCCGCTATACTGACGTTGATCGCGGTGATGGAACAGCTGCGCTATCGCCCACAGCTTGCCGCCATCGGCCGGACAGATCTCCTGCACACGACTGCTATGGCCAGTGCCAGCAACGGATTGTTGGCAAGCACGGCTGCCTACGGTGTCGGGCTGGTCGTAAGGATTGTTTTTTAGGTCTAAGGTGCAGTCGAATTATTTTCATCATCGTCACGGGGAGCATCCAACGGTCGAAGTATGATCTCATTTATTGCATTCTTAGTGCGGCCGAGCCCGAGCGCCGCCGTGGAGCGAACTTCTTGATCCGTTGAGCTATTTTTCAGGGTATTATATATATGCCACGCTGCCCTGTAGCTATTGACGGCGGGCTGAAAAGCCGTGCGCGTTTGCTGCACGCGACCCCGCAATTCATTTAGCTCAGCGGCCTCCAGCCCACCCCTTAGGCCGTCTGGCAGTTCGTCGAGCGCTTCGGAGAGATCATCTCTTGCGGTTTGAAGATTCGGCTCAAGATGCTTATTGAGATTCGGATTCTGAACAATCTTTTTGGTTCCTTCATTCTCTCGAACAATAGCCTGAAACTTTAACGACCTAACGCGAAGGAGGGTGTCTCCGTTGCTTTGCGCAAGCATTTCCATTCGTTCAAAAATAGCCAGCGCACTCGCATTATCTCCAAGCTTCATATGCTGATGGCCCATATATTCTAGAGCGTCCAAATCCGACTTATCCAGTTCGTACGCCGCTTTAAAGTGATTGAGGGCTTCAACATCGGCGGCGCTTACACCGCCATCAGTATCCTGAGATGTGGCGGCACGAGATGCAGCAATCGCACCCTTAAGCAAATGGGCCTGTGATTTGCGTCGGTTGTAATGCGCCTCAAGGTTTCCCCATTGCTCAAGTTGACGCCCGAGCATAGTCAGCTCCCGCTTTAGTGCATCGTCCGCCTTACCAATTTGACCCAAACGCATCTGCCTAAGCGTAGGTTCGAGCGTTTGCTCAGAAAAGATCGGAGAGGTAAAGTTATGTGCAGGTCCAGGGCGCGTTACTACGGCTTCAAGGGCTTCTCGTGCCGGGGTCAGGCGTTCGTCCTCCCTTCTCAGGAAATCCTGAATATGAACATGCATACGACTTCTACTGTATTGCCATTTGTGGTAGATGCCATATACAGCGCCCGCTATTGTTGCGATCGGCGTAATGAAACGAGCGGACTGATCTAGAAGCGTGTAGAACCGATCAATCAGGCTTGAATAATCCGCCCAAAGTTGACCGACGCGCAGAGCAGCGGTCTGGATGTTCCAGTCTGAAGTCCAACCGAGAATAACCAAAGCAAGGGCACAAGTGGCAATCAGTGCCGCCGCTACGCGGCGAGCGAAGCTCAATAAACTCATGAACAGCCTCCCCGGGGCACTCGATCGTTAACTAATATTAAAGCTGATCATCTCTGTACAGCGCAAAGCGTCGGAGCAATGCCTGGGTAACGGTACCTTTGCTGCCGTACCATCGAGCCTTCGGCCCTCCCTTGAGCTAGAACCCCGATCGCGCTCGCTTGGCGCTCTCGCATCTATGATGACGGTGAGGTGGTGGGGAATGGACGCAACCGCCCCCCTCGCGCTTCTCCCCGCGCGGCGCTACACCTGCGCTCCGCCAGCGACGCGGGATCGAGGAGAGGCGCGTGCCCGAGCTGCCCGAGGTCGAGACGGTCCGCCGCGGGCTCGAGCCCGTGATGGCCAAGGCACGCTTCCTGCGCGTCGAGCAGCGCCGGCCCGACCTGCGCGTGCCCTTCCCCGAGCGCTTCGCCGAGCGCCTGACCGGGCGCACCGTGACGCGGCTCGCCCGCCGCGCCAAGTATCTGCTCGCGCATCTGTCCGGCGGCGAGGTCCTCGTCATGCACCTCGGCATGAGCGGCCGCTTCAGCGTCGCCCGCGCCGGGCGCCGGCCTCGCATCCTCGGCGAGTACGAGTACGACACCGGCGACAACGGCGCCCATGATCACGTCGTCTTCCACCTCTCGGGCGGCACCACCGTCACCTACAACGACCCGCGCCGCTTCGGGCTGATGACCCTCGTCGACGAGGCGACGATGAGCGAGTCGCCCCACTTTCACGGCCTCGGCCCCGAGCCGCTGGGCCCCGACTTCACCGTCGAGTACCTGGCCCGCATGGCGCAGGGCCGCGCCACCGATCTCAAGGCCTTCCTGCTCGACCAGCGGGTGGTGGCGGGCCTCGGCAACATCTACGTCTGCGAGGCGCTGTTCCGCGCCGGTCTGTCGCCCAATCGGGCCGCCACCTGCCTCGCGCTGAAAAGCGGCCGGCCGACCGACCGCGCCCGCCGCCTCGTGCCGGTCATCCTCGCCGTGCTCGAGGAGGCGATCGGCGCCGGCGGCTCGACGCTGCGCGACTATCGCCAGGCCGACGGCGCGACCGGCGACTTCCAGGAGCGCTTCGCCGTGTACGGGCGGGAGGGCGAGCCTTGCGCGCGGCCCGGCTGCCGGGGCATTGTGCGCCGCAGCGTCCAGGCTGGGCGCTCAACGTTCCACTGCGGGACCTGCCAGCGCTGATCGCGGCAGGCGTCCCGCCGGCAGCTCGGGAGCCCGCTCATGGCCTACCAGAACATCCTCGTCGAGACGCGCGGCAAGGTCGGTCTCATCACGCTCAACCGGCCGAACGCGCTCAATGCGCTGAATTCCGCGCTCGTCGGCGAGCTCAACCAGGCGCTCGACGCCTTCGAGGCCGACGACGCCGTCGGCTGCATCGTCGTCACCGGCTCGGAGAAGGCCTTCGCCGCCGGCGCCGACATCAAGGAGATGCAGTCCAAGAGCTACATGCAGGCCTACCGCGAGGACTTCATCGGCAGTTGGGAGCGCATCACCCGCTGCCGCAAGCCGGTGATCGCCGCGGTCGCGGGCTTCGCGCTCGGCGGCGGCTGCGAGCTTGCCATGATGTGCGATTTCGTCATCGCCGCCGACACCGCCAAGTTCGGCCAGCCCGAGATCAAGCTCGGCGTCATGCCGGGTGCCGGCGGCACGCAGCGCCTGACCCGCTTCGTCGGCAAGGCCAAGGCCATGGAGATGTGCCTCACCGGGCGCATGATGGACGCCGCCGAGGCCGAGCGCGCGGGCCTCGTCTCTCGCGTCGTACCGGCGGCGGATCTGCTCGCCGACGCGCTCAAGACCGCCGAGACCATCGCCGGCCTGTCGCTGCCCGCCGTGATGATGACCAAGGAGAGCGTCAACCGCTCCTACGAGACGACGCTCGCCGAGGGCATCAAGTTCGAGCGCCGCATCTTCCACGCGATGTTCGCGACGGAGGACCAGAAGGAGGGCATGGCGGCCTTCGCCGAGAAGCGCAAGGCGGCGTTCAAGAATCGCTAGAGGGCTTCCGGAAAAGTGGGAGCCGGTTTTCCGACAAGAAGCACGACAAGGAAAACGCCTAGTGCGCTTCCGAGGGCGGTGCCGGTGCCGGCCGCCGCGCCAGCGCGCGATGCGTCGCCGCTGCCAGCAGCGACACCCCGATGATCGTCAGGCCGCCGACCAGGAAGATGATGTTGGCGGCCCAGTCGCCCCTGCTGAAATCGATCGGGCCGGCGAGGACGAAGAATACCAGCAGCGCACCGGCCGCCGCCACCGCCTGCCCGGCGGTCGCGGCGAACGCGCCGGCCAGCAGCGTGGGCCGCGCCAGCCGGCTGTCCTTGTGCCCGAGCGCCACCGCGTAGCCGAAGATGAGCACGGCGATCAGCGCCATGCCGAGCCCGTACTGCCAACCGTGCCGCCACCGGAGCCCGCTGATCGTGTAGACGGCCAGCATCGCCGCCCCGCCCCACGCGTAGGCGAACGCCATCAGGCGGGCGTTGCGCCGCGCCGCCGTCGCCGGCGTGACTTTGAGCGCCGCCGGATCTCTGCCCTGCCACAGCGGCTGGTTGATCCGCCAAGCGATCGCCAGGCAGACCAGCGCGAACACCAGCGCGCCGGAGCCGGTGGCCGCGACCGATCCGTGCCGCGCACCCGTCACCATGCCGGCGACGCTCGCCAGCAGCGCCAGGATCAGCCAGGGAAGGAACGGCTGCAGCGACATGCGGGTCCCCGTGCTACGGCCGCCGCGCAGGCCCGCGCCCGGCTAGGCATGCTTGTTGTGCTTGAGCGCAAACCAACTGATGGCCGCGATCGCCATCGCTCCGAAGAAGAAGATGTTGTTGGCCGCCCAGTCGGTGTAGCGCGGGACGTAGAAGCGCACCATCTTGCCGTCGATTAGCAGCCCGAGCATCGTCGCCACCATGCCGACGAGTTGCACGATCGCGAGGATGCGCGACCAGCGCAGCGTGCGCTCGTCCGCGCCGCCGCCCGGCGCCTCGGCTTCCTTCTTGAGCGCCGCGGCGAAATAGAGGCACAGGCACGCCGCCGCGAAGAACGCCAGGAAGAAGTGCCACCACTCCTTCCACACCAGCACGCCGGTGCCGTAGGTCACCACCAGCGCCAGCGCGCCCCACGCCCACACCAGCCCCATGTAGCGCGCGTTGTTGCCGGCGATGGCAGCCGGCGGCGCCCCGGCCGCCACGAGCTCCCGGCACTCCCGGATCGCATAGGCCGCGAACAGCAGGCTGACCCCGGCCGCGATCGCCATGTGGAGATAGGACATGTGGACGCCGTCCACGCGCTTCGCGGCGGTGATCACCAGCGCGCTCACGCTGACCGCGATACCGAGCATCCACAGAACCATCGCACCCTCATGTCCAGTTTCGTTTGCGTGTTTGAGATCGGCGGCAGGCGCCGCGCCGGCTAGCGGACGCCGTAGAACTCCCTGTACCAGGCGACGAATTTGGTGAGCCCGTCCCGCAGCGATGTCTGCGGGCGAAAGCCGACGTCGGCCATCAGGTCGTCGACGTCGGCGAAGGTGCGCGGCACGTCGCCCGGCTGGGCGGGGAGCATCCGCGTGATCGCCGGCCGGCCGATGATCTCCTCGAGCGTTTTGATCATGTCGAGCAACGCCACCGGCCGGTTGTTGCCGAGATTGTAGATCCGGTAGGGCGCCGACGAGCGCGCCGGGCTGGGCGCGCTGTCGGAGTAGGCGGGGTCCGGCGCGGCCGGCCGGTCGAGCGTGCGCACCACCCCCTCGACGACGTCGTCGACATAAGTGAAATCGCGCTCGTGATTACCGGCATTGTAGACGTCGATCGGCGTACCCTCGAAGATCGCCTTGGTGAACTTGAACGTCGCCATGTCGGGCCGGCCCCACGGCCCGTAGACGGTGAAGAAGCGCAGTCCGGTCGTCGGAATGCGATAGAGGTGCGCATAGGCATGCGCCGTCAGCTCGTTCGACTTCTTGGTCGCCGCATAGAGCGACAGCGGATGATCGACGTTCTGGTCGGTGCGGAACGGCACCTTGGCGCTGGCCCCGTAGACGGAGCTCGACGACGCATAGACGAGGTGCCCGACCTTGTGCGCGCGGCAGCCTTCGAGGATGTGCAGGAAGCCGGCGACGTTGGAGCCGACGTAGATGTGCGGGTGATCGATCGAGTAGCGCACGCCCGCTTGCGCCGCGAGATGCACGACCCGCTCGGGCCGGTGCGCCTCGAAGAGCTGCTCCATCGCCGCGCGGTCGGCGAGATCGACCTCGGCGAAGCGAAAGCGGGGATGGCCCACCAGCCGATCGAGCCGCGCCCGCTTCAGGGAGACGTCGTAGTACGGGTTGAAATTGTCGAGGCCGACGACCTCGTCGCCGCGGGCCAGCAGGGCATTGGCCGTGTGAAAGCCAATGAAGCCCGCAGCTCCCGTGACGAGCAGTCTCATGCCGGACCCTTCCCGCGCCAAAGCGCTCCCGCGCGCTATCTAGCAGCGGTGGCGATGCCGGGCCAGGGCCGAAAACGGCCTGTGCACGCCAATGTCGCGGGGGCCGCGGCCACCCGTCGATGGGTCGCGCCGTTGACCGTGCCGGGGGCCGGCGCTATACGAGCGCACCGATGCCGCTCGGGACCCCACGTCCTGGGCGGCTTGCCTATTCCAAGACAAAATCCGCCGCGCTGGTGCGGCCCTGCACGCGTTGCGCCTCGCCCCCGAGGCAAAGATTCGTATCGAGAGGAACGACTGACTATGGCGAATACCACGTCGGCCAAGAAGGCCACACGGCAGGCCGCCCGCCGCACCGAGGTCAACAAGAACCGGCGCACACGCCTGCGGACGGAAGTGCGCAAGGTCGAGGAAGCGATCGCCAAGGGCGACAAGAAGGCCGCGCTCGCCGCGCTGAAGGTGGCTGAGCCCGTGCTGGCCCGCACCGCCCAGAAGGGCGTGGTCCACAAGAAGACGGCGAGCCGCAAGGTGTCGCGTCTCGTGGCGCAGGTGAAGGGCATGCCCGGCTGACATGCCGGGTGGCGAAGTTTCTTCGCCGCCCCGTCGCCTTTGATCCGTTTGTGACTGATTTGCAACATTCAAGCGACAGTCACACGTAAGGACTCATTAACCAGTGCCCCGCTAACGCGCCGGAATCCAAGACGTTCTCAACAGGCGCGCGGTGGTTGAACCCCCACCGGGCGCTTTCTTGTCCCCACCGTGTGCAAGTGCAAACTGCGTTCAGGGTGCGAGCGACGGTGGCCTCTGGCACACGCCCGGACCGGGCCGGCGGCCCGTCGGAATCTCGTCGCGGACTCAAGGGGATGCCGCCATCGGTGGGCGTGCTGCGGTTGCCGCGACGCAGCCGCGAAGGGTCCTCGGAGCAGATCTTCGGCACGGGCGTGTTATCCCCGTCCCGGGGTTGATTTGCCCACAGTCCTGTGGTTAGTAGGTTCCGTTGGTCGGGGGCCCCAAGGTCTTGCAACGATCAACGTTGACCGCAAGGTCTCGCCTCGAGTTGGTACTGTATTTCGTACTCGAGGCCGCTCAACAACATCATGAATACTGAAATGCGCCCCAGGTAACACTTGGGCGACAGCAGGGAAGGTGTGTGCGTTGCATCCCAAGAGCTTTGGCGGGCTCTGAGGGTCGTCTAGTCGGTGCAGCGTGCTGGTAGCGGAGGTGCATCAGTGGGGTCAGGTCAACCGGTCCACGTCGTGGACCAGGCCGTTGAGGTTGTCTGGGAGCGCCTGAAGAGTGATCCGTCGTCCCGGCTTGTCGATGTGCGCACGCGGGCGGAGTGGGCGTACGTAGGGGTGCCGGATCTGGCGGCCATCGGCAAGCAGCCCTTGCTCGTCGAATGGCAGACGTATCCCGATAATCAGGTCAATCCGCAGTTTGTAGCTCGCGTAACGGAAGCCCTAACGGCGGCCGGGGCGACCAAGGATGCTGAAGTTTTCTTCATTTGCAGATCGGGCGGCCGCAGCCGATTGGCGGCCCAGGCGATGACTGCGGCCGGATTTGGCCGTTGTCGCAATGTTGCCGACGGATTCGAGGGACCACTCGATGCCGACCGCCATCGCGGACGGCAGGCCGGCTGGAAGGCAGCCGGACTTCCGTGGGCGCAAGGCTAAAGCGAGCACGTACGTCAGACAGTGTAACGGGCGTCGTTGGAGGTTCGCGTGCGGGCGGACCGACGGTGGGGCTTTGGGCATGGGGCACCGAGGGGTCCCCGAAATCTCGAAGAAAAAAGTGCGGGAGAGTGGGAAATGACGACATCACATGATTCGATCGCGAACGGCCCGGCGGCAGGCGTTGCGGGCGGGACCGGCGGACGTAGCACGGGCAGCGGCGGCAACGTGGCGGCCGGCGAGATTCCGCCGTTGCCGGGGCGGCAGAACAAGTCTCAGCTCGATGCGCGCGGCCACAAGGTGCGCTCGATCCTGCGGGCCCGGCTCGGCGAGGACGTTTACACGAGCTGGTTCCACTCGATGGAGTTCGAGGAGTTCGACGGCAAGGCGGTGCGCGTGTCGGTGCCGGTGAAGTTCCTGCGCACCTGGATTCAGTCCCACTACGCCGAGGATTTGCTGACCAGTTGCGCGGCCGAGTTCGCCGGCACGGAGCGCGTCGACGTCGTGCTGCGGCAGCACGCGCCCGCAGCTCCGCGCCAAGCCGCGGCACCCGACCGTGAAACCCGCGAGACCCGGACCGAGGCCGACACCGCCGCGCGCTCCAACGCCGGCCGGACCCCGGCGCGTCCACCCGCTCAGGGCATGGGGCGCACCCAGGTGGGCGGCTTCGAGGGCTCGCCCCTCGATCCGCGTTACACGTTCGAGACCTTCGTCATCGGCTCCGCCAACCGCATCGCGCACGCGGGTGCCACCGAAGTCGCCGAAAGCGTGATGGGCGATCAGCGGCGCTACAACCCGCTCTTTCTCCACGCCTCGGTGGGGCTCGGCAAAACCCATCTCCTGCATGCCATCGCTTGGGAGGTGAAGCGTCGTGCGCCGCAGGCCCAGGTCCTCTATCTCACCGCCGAGCGCTTCCGCTATCAGTTCGTCGAGGCGTTGCGCAGCCAGGACCCGCTGGCGTTCAAGGACAAGTTCCGCGCCATCGACATCCTGCTCATCGATGATCTCGAGTTCCTTCACGGCCAGCAGACCGAGCAGGAGTTCGATCACATCATCAATGCGTTGCTCGACGGCGGCCGCCAGGTCGTGGTGGCTTCGGCGCGCGCGCCGAACCACATCGAGAAGCTGAACGACCGCATGCGCTCGCGGCTGCAGCGTGGCCTGGTGACGGAGATCGGCGCGCCCGACTACGAGTTGCGCCGTCGCATCCTCGACAAGCGGCTGCAGGAGAAGCAGCAGCTCGACGCCTCCTTCGATCTCGCCGGCGAGGTGCTCGATCTGCTGGCCGAGCGGCTGACCGAAAGCGGCCGCGAGCTCGAAGGCGCCGTCACGCGCCTGCATGCCACGTGGCAGTACATGCGCACGCCCATCACGCTCGATATCGCCGAGACCATCATCCGTGATCTCATTCACAACATCGAGCCGCGGCGCATCAAGATCGAGGACATCCTGAAGGTGGTGTCGCGCCACTTCGGCGTCTCGCGCGGCGACATCCTCTCGCAGCGCCGCCACCGTTCGGTGGTGCGGCCGCGCCAGATCGGCATGTATCTGGCCAAGCAGCTCACCACCCGCTCGCTGCCCGAGATCGGCCGCCGGTTCGGCAACCGCGACCACACCACGGTGCTTCACGCGATCCGCAAGATCGATGGCGAGATCACCGGCAACCCGAGGTTGAAGGACGAGATCGAGGAGCTGAAGAAGCTCCTGAATCATTGAAATCGAACGTCGTGCAGACGGCACAACAATGGAGCAGGCCCGACGGGCCTGCTTCGCGCATCCCATGCCCTGCACCCGCCGGGGCGGGGTCGCGGTGAGCAGGCTTGCAAAAGACACGGCCTTGCGGTCAAGTTGCTGGTACGCGCGAATCTCTCCATCACAGCGTCGGATCGGTTCGCTCCGCAGCGCCGGAGGTTTGCACCGCCGTCGCTGGCATCCTACGGCACCTTGCACGAATTGACGGCTCGAGGCTGAACTATGCGGCTG